>Ga0184629_10000016_pt1 | contig 58183 bp, 55 predicted proteins | sample PLM4_32_b1_FD_133158 | JGI IMG/M metagenome (GOLD analysis project Ga0184629, IMG submission 133158) | Groundwater sediment microbial communities from an aquifer in East River, Colorado, USA - PLM4_32_b1 | ecosystem: Environmental > Terrestrial > Soil > Riparian zone | place: USA: East River...
TATTTACTTGTTATCATTACTAGGGTTTATAAGGATTTTAAATCAAAAAAAATCAAATTTACCATATAAAACATCTTTGACTACGTAATTCTGATATCATTTTTAACAAAAGCCTTTGAACTATTGACCTTAGGATAAGAAAACATCTTTACACCTCTATATATTTTTAAGAAAATAGTAGTAAGGTTTTATTTTTTTTAAATATAATTTTGAATTAATGTTATTTTAATATTTCCCACTACCTTGAATTTGCATTGGTATTAATGTAAATTTGTAACAAAACTAAATGAGATGAATGAGCCGTTAATGCTTTTTAAAAAACCATCCTATCTTATAAATAATTCATTAGTGAATTATTTGGAGCGGTTTGAAAGAATATCAAAAGTGCAAATTTTTTATGATGACCTTTTGCGATTTTCGGGTGCAATAAATGTTTTTGACAAGAATGACAAAGATACGCTGTGGATAAGAGTTTATTATAATGAATTTGAAAGAAGCGAGATTGATTTGAATTTAAAAAAAGTATACTCCCTTTTGTATTCAGATGGAAATTTGGAGATTCTTAAATATTTAAATGTCGATGCCATAGACTACTGTACTTTTGGTAATTCGAAACCATTTCGAATAAAAGTCAGAAACATCCTTAATGATAATTACACCCATTTTTATATAAAAAAAGCGGATGCTTCCAGGGTTTACGGACTAGAATTGGAACATATTCTTTCCCCCGATAAAATCAATTTTTTGGTTTATAAAGACACTTTGATTGAAGAGCATATAATAGGTATTCCCGGTGATGTTTTTATGCAAACACTATTAGGTAAATGTTCTGAAACCGAAAAAGCACAAATTGCAAAAGAGTTTGTGAAGTTCAATGAGCGCTGTATGATTCGCTTACTGGGAGATATGAGATCGTATAATTATGTCGTAATTCCAATTCATGATTTTGATCAAGTGGTTTATAAAATTAGGCCAATAGATTTTGACCAACAAAGTTATGAGGGGAATTTTAAAGTTTATCGTCCCCAGTTTTTCAAGGAAAATTACCCTATGATTAAAATAGTCAAAGATAAACTTCATGACACTTCGATTGAGCAATACAAAAATGAAGAACGTTCCGCGTTAGCCAAAAGAATTAATTCTGCCGAAAACCGAATTAAGATTCTGATGAAAATTATGGGTAATGATGTCATTTCCACCGAAGAAAATTTGAAACAATTACAACTGGAATTGTATCGATATACCAACGACATCAATTTTAAAAATGCAAAATCTATGGGTAATGTTTTAAGTGCGGCTTTTGAATTTGTGACCAGAAACTTCAATAGCTCCAATTTATTCAAACCAGGATTTTAGTAAAAATATTAAAGAAAGATTTACATCGAGGAGAGTTGTTTTCTTGTATAATGATTCAATAAAGTTTCATTTATTTTTTTTAACTCGGGAGTAAGGAATGTTTTTCTATCCTGTAAATCATTTGTTAATTCGACTTGACAAACTGTGCATTTGTATTCTTTAAAATGACCAGTTACGTTTCTGACGGTCACTATTTTGTGACCAAAAATGGAACAGGCAGTCTTTTTATCAACAAATTTCGACATAAAATCTAAGAAGCTCATAGTGTGGTGTTTATAGGTTGTGACAAACGTATAATAAAATGGCGTACTATTCAAATAAATCCGATGAAATACATGTTTTTTCTTAAAAAGAAGCTTAAGTCTTATATAAATGTTATTTTTATTTCATCTTTAGAATTTATTGTTAAAAAAAATCCCCAACTGCTTAGGCAATTGGGGATTGAAATTATGTTTTTGAAGAAATGAGTTATAAGCCAATTTGAACTGAACACTAACTTTTTTCTTCTTTATTGAAATAAACCAAATAGTAATACATTTGTTTTTCTTCGTCCCAACCTTTTTCCACAAATTTTTCAGCACTTTCCGGATTGATGAAATCCATTTTGATTTGAATATGTGTATCCAGATTGATTACGTTTTTTATTGATTTTCTGGCATCGCTTACCGCAGCATTGGCAATAGGAAAAGAAGTTACGTCTTCAATACTGTATTTTTCGCCTTTGTCAACCTTGTAATTCTTAAATTCTGGAATCAAGTTTGGGTTGTCCAAGACTTCATTCAAGAAATTGGTTTCTTCAAATTGATCGTTTTTTGCAAAATAATTAACAGAGCGGTTCATAAACATTACCTCTTCTTTTTTGTCTTCGGCAGGGAAAACAACATCTTTGGCAAAGTTTTGACAAAATTTAAGGTATTTTTTGGTAATGAAATTTTCATCCTCAAAAGCATCAACAGACAGGAAATGCTCTAGCCAATATCTAGCATCATATCGATTGCTGTCAACCGTTAGGATTTTGTAACCTTCTTCTTTTTTATAATTAAAAATCAAACAACCTTTGTCCAGTTTGTTCAAACTCACTCCGTGTTGCAAGATCATTTCAAGATGCGTGCCTTTTTCTTCAAATTGTAAAAAATCGGCTTGAATCTCACTTTTGAAAATACCAATGGCGTCAACCACATTATTATCAATGCTTACGTTGGTCAAATAGGTTACATAAACCTCTCCGTTTTTAATGTGCGGATGATTGGATTGCTCAAAAAGGTGTTTGGTGATCTTTTTTGAAACCTCATGCAAACTATCTGGATTCCCGAAAATTTCGGTAGCAAATTTAAACATGTCATTGTAATCCAAATCTACTTCGTGCGCAAACTGATAGTAGTTTTCTTCTTTTTCTTTAAATGATTTAAAGAAAAACTCTTTCATTAAAGGCACTATTTCATCATTTAATTTAAAGGGTTCTTCCGATAAAAAAAGAGGTTCGTTGCGACTGATGTTCCCCACACGGTGTATGGAAAGGGTTTCGATGTGGGTGTTGTATAAGTTGATCATCTATGATGTTTAAATTGTTTAATTAAGTTTAAAATGTTATGAGTCAATAAACTTAGTTCCTTTGAAGTCTTTTTTATTAAGATATGTGATGAAATTGTGGATTTTGATACTTAATTTTTCGTATTCAAAAATTAAATGGTTTAGATATACTTCATTTATATATTCATTGTCAAAAACTCGATATAATTGGGAGCGAGTTTCTCCAGCAGAACCTTTTGCGATAGATAGAAATTGCTGGAATTCTGCATTTCCGTTTCTTTCAAATCCTTCGGCAATATTGTACATAACAGAACCTGAAGGATCTTTAATTTGTTCTTTAAGTTTAAAATCTCTATTTAAATCAGTGTTTTTGGATATTAAAATAATTTCTTTTGAAAGTCTTCGGGCATCTTGCCAAATTTCTAAATCTTCAAATCTTTTTATCGTAGCCATCAACAAACCATTTTAAACTTAATTAAACAATTTAAACTTTTAAACAATTAATAAAAACTAATTCCAATTGTCTTCTTGACCGTAATCTTCAAAACTATCGTCTCCTTCAAACATGTCTAAGTCGTCTTCGTCTAAATCGTCTTCAAATTCGCCATAAATATCATCGTGCATATCGGCTTCAAAGTTTTTCTCCATTGCTTCATCCGGCATTTCTCCGTGCGAAAATATGGTTTCTGGATACATATTTCCAGCTACTTGATCTTCAACGGCGGCAAGTTCTACAAGGAATGTCCACATATTGATGAAATCATACACATAAATAATCTTGGTATTTTCCTTGTCCAGAATATCAGACAGTTGGTAATCACTCATGATTTTTTGTTCCCCTTGGACATCACCGGTATCAAACATAGAAATCTCATCTTCTTGATTCCAAGTCTCATCACAAGTATAGAATGAGGCTACATCCATTCCGTCAAAACCAAATGAATTGAAAATAGCATTGTGTAAATCTTCTAAAGTATCCTCTGCAAGTATTGCTATGTCTCTAAAAATGTCTTCTTCGGCATCTAGAATTACTCTGAATTTGTAAACCATAATCTTTGTTTTTATTGAAAGAGCAAATGTAAAGTTTAATTTTAGATTTCAGATTTACGAATTGTGATTTGTTGATAATATTTTTTTGTATGAAACGGTTGGATTATAAATGATAGGGTTCATTATAGTTATCGAAAACAAATTATAAAAGGATTAAAACTATTTTCGATTTAAATTTATGTGATAAAAATAGAACTAGTAACTCTCTTTAAATTTTAAAAGCTTTAGTAACTCTCTTCCTAAGTTGATGGTATTTTTTATGATTAGGATATGATCTATTTGAGGTCATGTTATTGAAAATTAAAGCGGTTAAGAGCAAAATCAGAACACCTATTAGAACGGGTGAAAACACATACATATAACCTAAACTCTTTATTTTGTCAGAACCAATGATGGCAATTAGCGCCGTTGCTCCTCCTGGTGGATGTAGGGTTTTGGTAATTTGCATAAAAATTATAGACAACGAAACGGCTAGAGGGGCGGCAATCCAAAGAATATCGGGTGCGAATTTATGAACGGTAACACCTATTATAGCTGAAATTACATGTCCTCCAACTAAGTTTCTAGGTTGCGAAAATGGACTTTGGATAATGCCATAAACCAATACGCTCGAAGCCCCAAAAGAGCCAATTAAGTAAACGGCATCATTTCCTTTAAAATGGATGGATTGGATATAAGCCAGAATTCCAATGCCGACAAATGATCCTAAAAATGACCAAAATTGCTCTTTATAATCGACTAAAGTTTCTTTGTAAAGTATATATTTTGTTTTACGATACGTTCGCTTTATTTTTTGGATAGGCATAAGGAATATTATTTTGCTAAACTAGGTGAATACGTATAAACCGTAAATGGACAAATCATTTTTGCAGTATATTTTGAAATCAGACAAACTACTAAAATAGGAAGGAATAAGGTATAATCATTCGTTAATCCGCAAACTAGAAAAATAGCGGTGAAAGGAGCATGGATGCTGGCGCTTAAAACGGCTGCCATTCCTATAATTATAAAATTTATAGGAATTACATTGACACTAAAATAAGTGTTTAAAACTAAAGCAACCAATAACCCCAGAAAAGCACCAATAAAAAGACTTGGAGCAAAAACACCACCATCGCCTCCCGAAGCCAAAGTTGCCGAGGTAACAATAGGTTTTAAAACTAAGATTCCAATAAATGTTAATGCGATTGATACTGTTAGTTGCGTCCCGTTTGGGTTTGCAATAATTTCTTTGATACCGTGATACCCTTCTCCATAAAGTTGCGGAAATGCGAATAAGGAGATGCTTAAAATACTCGAACCTATAATGATTTTAAAATAATGCGTTTTTATTTTAAAAAATTGAAGTTTGAAAAACAACACACATCGAGTTAAATAAACGGAAACGAATCCCGCTAAAATTCCTAAAAGTATGAAATAAGGAATTGCTTTTAAATGCCAAGTTGTAATGGTTACAGCAAACAAAGGCTTTTCATTTAATAAAAAAATAAGTCCAAATGCGGTAAGGACTGAAATCAAATTACTAATTAAGAGGGCCCGAGTGACTTTTCTTGAAATAACTTCCAAAGCAAAAAGAATTCCAGCAATTGGACTACTGAATAAAGCAGTAATTCCCGCAGCAACACCGGCACAGATTAATTCTGTTTTGTATTCGTTAAAGACATTTTGTTTTCTTTGGGCTACAGAACCAATGGTTGCTGATGCTACAACGGTAGAAACTTCTATTCCTGTTGAACCGCCAAAAATTACGGTCAATAATCCATTGATGAAATGGGACGAAATTTTATAGTTGGGTAAGTTCTGTGTTTTGGAATTGGTGCTTTCAAAGATTTCCTTGATACCTTTATTTTCTTTTTTCTTAAAAAGATACTCTCGAAGGAAATAAATAACAGATAATCCAAAAATTGGAAAAAAGATATAAAAAACGGGATTTATTGAGGCTTGATGAGCAAATATTTCTTCGTAATATTCGGTTAGCTTTTTTAAAGCAACTCCCAAGAATGCCGAAAGAAAACCAATCAAAACAGAAACGACAATTAACTTTTGAAGTTTTAGGAATTGAAAATTTCGTATTTTTTGAATCATTTTCTTTGTTTAAACCGAATTGGCGGGGTTAATTTGATAAAAAACGAACCGTTTTATGTAATGAAAAGCAGTTCGTTTTTTAGGAATACAAAACTAAAGAAAGAAAATTGGATTTGTAATATTTGACTAACTATAATAACAATGTTTTGTGATTTCTTTAAGAAATATAGAATGGAGATTTTATTTTTCGTAAAACTCAATGGGTGTGTTGTCTGGGTCGGCAGTGAAGAAAAATCTTTTTTTGGTAAATTCATCAATTCGTATTTCTTCTGCGGTGCATCCTTGGTCCACAATGTATTTTCTGGTTTCTTGAATATCATTTACTTCAAAAGCCAGATGCCTTAATCCGGCAGCTTCTGGACTGGAAACTCGTTTTGGAGGATTTGGAAAGGAGAATAATTCAATAATAAAATTGCCATTGAGTGCCAAATCAAGTTTATAGGAATCTCGATCTTCCCGATAGATTTCTTGGATGATAGTCAGTCCCAAAATTTCGTTGTAAAAATGTTTTGATTTTGAATAATCAGAGCAAATTAGGGCAATGTGGTGTACTTTGTTTAATGCAATCATATCTAGTATATCATTGTTGATAAATTGGTATTTAGCGCTAAGGTTTCAGAATCCAGTTTGAATTATAAACCATTACTTTTAATTTTTACTGAAAAATCAAAGGTAAAATTTATATTCAAATTTTAGTTTTTTTTTAAATTATAGTGTAAATCCAATTCTAAATCCGCCCCAACTATGTTTTAATCCGGTTTCGAATTCTTTTGAAAGCCAGGATCGATAATATTCTAGGTAAAGCGTTTTGTAATGAAAAACGATCCCGAAATTTTTTTGAAAAATAAATCTTTCCATATTCTGATCCGCAATTACATAGGGATTATTTTGATTAAAAAGACCAGCTTGCAAACTAGCATCATACCCAACAACGCTAATTAGACCTTGCCAATAGCCATAAATATGAAAATTAGTTTTGTTTTTTTGGGAGACGAAAGGAGAGTTGATTTTTCCAAAAGTAGTTGTTAATCCTCCAGATATATTTGTGTTCATTGTTCCCAATCGAAGTTTTGCGTTAGAATTTAATGCAAATAAATTATTGAGTCGATATAATTGTTTCTCATGCGAAATTTCATAGTTTAGTATCAAATCATTTTGGATTTGGTATTGCCAACCTAACGGTTTGTTTTTGCCAATCCATTTGTGAATTTTACTTTGTATTTCTTTACCTGAAGTAAAGGGGCCAATAATTCCAAAACTTAGAGTGGAAGAAAATGTAGTTTTATGAATAGTATCAGTCGAAACTAAAAAAGATTCTAGCATTACCGCCGCCGCATAAGGTCTGTCATCGTAAAGAATTTCATTTGATACGATATCTTTTGGCGTAAAGCCCGCTTGTTCTAATGTTAGCCCATATTTTTGTTCGTTGTTTTTTAATTTTATAAATAAATAATTTATTGGATTTTTAATCAGTTTTGGACTTACCAATTCAAAATTATGGCCTATAGTGTAGTAATAATCGGTATTTGCGAAAAAATCGTTATCAAAATAATAACGAAAATAATGATCGCTATTTATTTCCCTGAAAGATGCAGTATTGTCAATTCTTTGGGCAAATGATACTAAAGATATAAAGAGTAGGCTAACTGTATAATGTTTTCTACACTCAGATACCCAAAAAAACATAGTGTTTTTCGAATTGTTAATCCAGTTGAAAATAGCGATATTAATTAGATAAATCATTGCATGTAGATCATCGTTGGTAAATTAGCATTTGGATTTTGTGATAAAGCGCTGGAATGTAATTTTTCGATTAATTTTTTCGTATTTTCGATAGAATTGACTCTAAAAAGAAACAGTACTTCATTTTTATCATCAACATTTTGCCAAATATGTTCCAGATACATTTCTTCTGAAGCATGAAAAGCTCTGTCATTTTCTAAAACCCCTTTGATGGTTTCATAAGGGACATTTCTGAGTGTTGCTAAAAGGTGTGGCATTTTTTTTGGTTTAAAGTTTGTGCTTCCGGTATGATAGTGTGTTTTTATTTTTGAATAAAAAACTAGATTTTAGTTTTTGCTATTTTTTCATGAATCTTTAATGTTTCCAGTAATGCCGCACTGCCGTACCAAAGAGTCAATTCGGTTTCAAAAATATTTTCTTTTACTGCTGGATCAGTGGCAACAAGAGCTTTTGCTTCTTCGATTGTACTGACATTAAAAATGTAAAGACCTCGATAGTTTCTGTCATTTTTCATGAATGGCCCGGCCATGACAAGTTTTCCTTCTTGTGCAAGTCGCGTTATGTTGGCCATGTGTCCCTTGAATAGATTGTTTTTTTCTTCGGCAGTTGCGGTTGTATTGCTGCCCGTTTTCAAAAGACAAAATACGTATTGCTTCATTCCGTGTTCATCGGCATTCAAAGACTTGGCTAATTTTTCATCATACGTTGAGTTCGCTTCTTGAGAAAAAATCAGATTGAAATTGGTTAGAAGTACTAAGAGAAGGACCACTTTTTTCATGATAGTTTATTTTTATAAATCAAAATTACGAATTCTACGGTATTTATTTGATGCTTTGTGAAAACATAAAAACGGTTCATCCCCAATTTTCCGCAATTGAGCCAGAACAATTTCAATTCCCTTTTTTTCTGAATGACATTTGTCTCATCAAAACCGTTATTATGAAAACCATTTTTTTAGCATTCATTTCTTTATTTAGTTTCGCACTTTTTTCGCAAACCACTATTTCAGGCAAAATTGTTAATGAAAAAGGAGTTCCAATCGCAGGTGCCAATGTTTACATAGAATGTAGCTACGATGGCGCTTCCAGTTCTGAAAATGGAGATTTTATATTTACCACTACCACTACAGGAGACCAAAATTTAGTAGCAAGTTTTTTGATTTATGAGACTTCAAATACGCCGATAGACGTAGCCCGTTTTCAAAATCAAACCATCAAACTCAAAGATAATGTCAACGTTCTTGACGCTGTTATAATCACGGCGGGTTCTTTAGATTCTGGAAGTAAAGCCCGAGTGTCGGTATTAAAACCTTTGGATATAATAACTACGGCGGGTTCGGCAGGAAATATTGTGGCTACATTGCAAACGTTGCCAGGGACTCAAACTGTAGGCGAGGACGGAAGATTGTTCGTTCGTGGTGGTGAAGCCAATGAAACCCAAACTTATGTTGACGGGATGCGAGTGCCGCAACCTTATGGATCATCACCGAATAATTTGCCCACTCGTAGCCGTTTTTCTCCTTTTCTTTTTAGCGGGATTTCCTTTTCTACAGGAGGATATTCTGCCGAATATGGTGATGCCTTATCAAGTGTATTGCTTTTGAATACCATAGACGAACCGGATCAAAGCAAAACGGAAATCTCGATAATGACAGTAGGAGTTGGTCTTGGAAATACCCAAAAATGGACCAAAAGTTCTTTTAGCATTAATTCTTCCTATATCAATTTATCGCCTTACCAGGCACTTGTTCCCCAAGATGTAGAATGGAAAAGTGCGCCGCAGTCTTTGTCGGGCGAAATGGTGTATCGATACAATTTTGAAAGAGGAATTTTTAAGATGTACGCTACTTTTGAAGATTCAAAATATATAATTAAACAAGACAACATCAACTCGATTGATAAAATTACAGTTGATTCCAAAAATGATAATTTCTATTTTAATTCGTCTTATAATGGTTTTTTGGGAACCAATTGGAATATTACCGCTGGTTTGAGTTATGGTTATAATCAAGTGAAATCGGGTATCGATTTGGACGAATTAGAAAACAGAGAAAACGCTGTCAATATGAAGTTGAAATTGAAGAAAAACATCTCCAATCATTTTAAATTGTCTTTTGGAGCCGATTATTTTATTACCAAATACGATGAAAACTTTACTAGAAATGCAGGGAATAAGTTTGATTACGGATATGACAACACCATTGGGGCTTTATACACAGAAGCCGATATTTTCTTTTCGAAAAAGCTTGCCGCAAAAGTGGGAATTCGTGCTTCCAAAAATGATTTGACGAATGATAATTCTATTTCTCCAAGAATTTCGTTTGCCTATAAAATAGCAAAATTCAGCCAATTGTCCTTTGCTTATGGTGATTTCTCTCAAACGCCAAGTGTCGATTATATCAAGTTTTCTGAGAACAATCAATTTGAGAGCGAAAAAGCTTCCCACTTTATCTTGAATTACCAATACAGTAAAGAAGGACGCACCCTTAGAGCCGAAGCCTATTACAAAGACTATAGCAATTTGGTTCGATTTGACAGTCAGACAGTTGGGTATAATTCAATATTTACTAATGACGGGACTGGATATGCCAGAGGACTGGATTTGTTTTGGAGAGACGGGAAAACCATCAAAAATCTGGAATATTGGGTTTCGTATTCTTATATCAATACAGAACGTTTGTATAAAAATTACCCAACTCAAGTGACTCCCAATTTTGTTCCCAATAATAGTTTGTCAATAGTAACTAAATATTGGATTATGGACTGGAAATCCCAAATAGGTTTCACCAATTCCTTTAGTACAGGAAGAGCATACAACAATCCAAATGAAACTCAATTTATGAATGGAAAAACAAAATCATACAACGATTTGAGTTTTGGTAGGGCTTATTTATTGACTACCCAAAAGATTTTGTATTTCTCGGTTTCGAATGTTTTGGGAGCTAATAATGTTTACGGATATAATTATGCGGTTAAACCTGACATGAACGGCGAATACAAAAGAAGTGCCATAAAACCAGCAGCCGATCGATTTTTCTTTGTGGGTTTCTTTTGGACCATCAGTAAAAACAAAAACGACAATCAGTTGAAGAATTTATAAAAAAGGGTTTAAAAGTTTAAAAGTTTGGCAGGATGTAATTATTCCGTCCATTGTGGATTTTGAATATGAATAGTGGGTAAAGAATGGATGATAAAATGGCTTAAGCCAAAAGAATTATGCTTTACCCACTATTCATCCATCAAAATCAACAGTTCGGTATCATTAAATTTTAAAAGGCTAATAACCAACATAAATTTGTTCAAGAAATAAAGCAATAACAATATCAAAAATCAATAACGACAATTTAAAAACAGGAAATCATGATTAAAATTATCACAGCAATCGTAATGTTTATTAGTGGATTAGTAACCGCTCAAGGACAATTTGAACAAGGAATGGGAAAAGCGTTTCAGTTATGGAAAGAAGGTAAAAATACAGAAGCTTCGGCGATGTTCGAAAGAATTGCATCGGCAGACAAAGCAAGTTGGTTGCCTAATTATTATGTCGCTTTAGTCAATACAACCACTTCTTTTAGAACTCAGGACAAAACCCAAGTTACTGCCTTACTTACCAAAGCCCAGAATGCCTTGGATGTTGAAATGATTAAAGATCAGAATAATGCTGAGTTATATGTGATGCAGGCTATGATTTACACAGCTTGGGTGGTAGTAGATCCTATGACAAACGGGATGAAGTATTCTGATAAAACAATGGAAATGTATGCCAAAGCCCAAGAACTTTCTCCAGAAAATCCAAGAGCAGTCTTTGGAAAAGCCGATTTTCTAATTCAAGGGGCAAAATGGACAGGGGTTGACACTAAACCTTTATGCCAAGAAGTTGATAAAGCTATTGGACTTTTTGCTACTTTTAAACCGGAAACACCTTTTTCGCCAAAATGGGGATTAGATAGAGCATTGGAAGCTCAAAAGAATTGTAAATAATTAAATAAACCTAATAAGATGGAAAATCAAAGAATACATACTTTTTCAGAAATGAAAAAAGGCGCTTTAACTTGTTTGAAAATTGCTTTGATTTTTACATTTGTGTCTTCTGTATTATTTGGAAACGAAATCAATTTTGAAAATGTTGCATCTTCTTTTTTGGTAAGTTCACTTTACGCTTTTGGGCTTGGTTTTGGTAATGGGTTGATTAATGTTTTGTTGGATAAAAAATGGGATTGGCTGGAACAAACCAATTTGAGGGTGTACTTTGGTATAATTGCGACTGTTTTATATACGGTTCCGGTTGTTCTGGGAATTAACTATATCACTTTTGTAGTTTTTGAACAAATGAATTCTTCTGAGTTTTTTGGATCAAGAATGTTATGGATTCATCTGTTTTATATTATATTATCATTGGGTGTTTCTGTTTTTATGCATGCTCGGGGTTTTATGTTGAATTGGAAACAAGCTTCAAGAACCGAAGTAACACAGCAAAGAATCATTGCGGGAACAGCCAATGCCAAGTTTGAAACCTTAAAAAATCAAATCGACCCACATTTCTTATTTAATAGTTTGAATGTATTGAGTTCATTGATTGAAGAAAACCCAGAAAATGCACAACGATTCACAACATCCTTGTCCAAAATATATCGATACGTTCTTGAACAAAAAGACAAAGAATTGGTTTCGGTTGACGAAGAATTATCTTTTGCCAAAACGTATATGAATTTATTAAAAATGCGTTTCGAGAATAGTTTGTTTTACGAATTGCCGGAAACAACAATAAATCCAGAAGCCAAAGTGGTTCCACTTTCGTTGCAACTATTATTGGAAAATACTGTAAAGCACAATGTGGTTAGCGAACAAAAGCCGTTGCACATTCGCATTTTTATCGAAGGGGATTATTTGGTGATTCAAAATGATTATCAAAAGAAAGAAGTGTTGCAAAGCCGTCAAGGCGTAGGATTACAAAATATTGTAGATCGCTACGGAATTATAACCAACAGAAAGGTATTGATCGAACAAAACGAACAGACCTTTACCGTTAAAATACCCATTTTAACCAAACAAATTAGCGTTATGGAAACATCCTTAAATTATAGTGAAAACAATGCTTATTATAGAGCAAAAAAACGAGTAGAACAACTCAAGGGATTTTACGGAAGCCTAATTTCGTATTGCATTGTAATTCCAATTTTGGTATTTATTAACCTGAAGTATATGCCGCAATTTCAATGGTTTTGGTTTTCGGCAGGAGGCTGGGGATTTGGACTGTTAATGCATGCTTTTAAAGTTTTTGGATACAGTTCGAATTGGGAAGAAAGAAAAATACAGGAAATTCTAAATAAAGAGGATAGTAAACATAGTTGGAAATAGTGTTCAGTTATCAGTTTTGTAGTGTTCAGCAGGAATCTAAAATCTAAAATTTAAAATTGTCAACGATGGAAAATAATAATCAAAATGAAGAACGCTATTTTAAAGCGAAAAAAAGAGTGGAAGAGATCAAAGGATTCTACGGGAATTTGACGTCTTATATTGTGGTTAATATCTTTTTTGTGATAATCAACTTGGTAACATCTCCAGATCACTTATGGTTTTATTGGCCTATGCTGGGATGGGGAGTTGGAGTTGTCATTCATGGGATGAAAGTGTATAATTATATGCCATTCCTGGGAAAAGACTGGGAGGAACAAAAAATTAAGGAATTCATGGACAAAGAAAAAGAAAACAAGGATACTTGGAAATAAATTAAAATCTAGTAATAATGGGAAGATTTAGCAGAAAAATGTTTGATGAATATCAGCATGAAGGGTATAGTTCAGACGAGCGATATAATTTGGCTTATAGAAGAGTAAAAAGAATCAAGGGATTTTACGTTCATGCATTGGTTTACATTTTGGTAAATGCATTTATAATTATTTCCGGCTTTAATAGAAGCGAATTAGGGAATGAAGTTTTTTTTAGATGGGAAACTTTCTCTACGGCTTTGTTTTGGGGTATTGGTTTGGTGGCCCATGGAATGTCTGTTTTTGGGAGAGATATCTTTTTTGGTCACAAGTGGGAAGAAAGAAAAATACAGGAATTTATGGATAAAGACAAAAGTCAAAAGTGGGAGTGAGGAGCAGTATTCAGTTGGCAGTTTTCAGATAGCAGAAAACAGAAATCAGGGGAATTTGAAAATCTACAATCTGTAATCAATAATAACAATCAGTAACCTGCTAACTAAATACTGCTAACTGCAATCTCTATTTTCTATATTCTAATCTCTAATTTAAAAAATGACCACAATAATAATAGAAGACGAAAAACCAGCGGCAAGATTATTGCAACGCAAACTCGAAAAAATAAATGTTGAAGTAGGAGTGATGCTTCATTCTGTTGAAGAAGCGCTAGATTGGTTTTCGAAAAATGAACATCCCGATTTGATCTTTTTAGACATCCAATTATCGGATGGTTTGTCCTTTGAAATCTTCGAAAAAATAGATATAAAAAGTGCGGTGATTTTTACAACCGCCTACGATGAATATGCATTACGGGCCTTCAAATTGAATAGCGTAGATTACCTTTTAAAACCCATTGATGAGGATGATTTGGAAGTGGCCGTTTTGAAATTTAAAAACCGTTTGAAACTTCCGAAAAGTGGAGAAAAAGAATCAATGCAATTTGATTTTGAAGAGATAAAAAAAATGCTTTCGAACCCTTTTGAGAAAACATTCAAAAAAAGATTTACCGTCAAAATAGGGCAACATCTTAAGGTGATTTCAACCGAAGAAATTGAATGTTTTTTTAGCGAAAATAAAGGGACCTATATTCATACTTTCGATAATAGAAATTATTTAATAGAGAATACTTTGGAGCTTTTAGAACAAGAATTAGATACTAATGATTTTTATAGAATCAGTAGAAAATTTATCATTTCGCTCAAAGCAATTAAGGAAATTGTGGTGTACAGCAACTCAAGATTAAAGATAATTTTGCCATCCTATAAAGAAGATGAGGTCATTGTGAGTAGAGAAAAGGTCTCGGATTTTAAAAATTGGATCGGATAATATTCTTCGTAAATATTATTTAGGTAATAGTGTTTAAAATTCTGAATTGTTGTTAATTACCTGTTTTGTATAGATTTTCACTATGACGATTTTAAGTCTTTACAAACACTTTTCTAATACCAATAAGTCCAAAAATATACAAAGAGGAAATTATGAAGAATGGAGCAATGTATTCAATCCAGCCTAAAGGTAACATCGCGGCAATTATTAATAATTGAAAACCCAATCCATAAACAGAAACTAAAGTCATGAACCAACTTGGGAACGTTTTTACCTTGTAGGCGTCTTGGTCCAAAGTGTGAATTATTTTGTCAAAAACGCCATAAACAATAGTATAAATTTTGAATAAAATATCTACGGATTTTTGATTTTCCCCGGGTAACGCGCGAGGCGATTTGTACTCGAAAATTTTACTTGTGGTATCTCCACCAACTGATTTATTTCTCAAAATCACATAGTAATAATTATATAAAGTACCTTGCAATTGTATCCCGATAAAGGCGAGAAAGGCAGACCAAAAAGTAGTTTTTGAGACATAACAAATGGTCATCAAAAACAAAAAATTGAGGACAATGTCAAACACGCTATCGAGGTATCTTCCGGTGTAGGAAGGAGTGTTTTTGATGCGTGCCAATTCGCCATCTGCGGCGTCAATTATCGATTTTAGAATAATGAAAAAAGCTGCTAAAAAATAGTGGTTTTGTAAAATACAATAGATCGCAATCAAGCCAGAAACTCCAAAAAGGAGCGTTACGTGGATAGGTGTAAATCGAGTATTTTTTAATTGATTGGCAAATAAATTTCCAATTGGTCTTCCATAATCGGAAAAGTCGATGAATTTATCCTGAGGTGCAAGTTTTGACATTTTAATGGGTGAAACAACAAAATATGACAATATAGTCGGAATGTAAAAGTAAGGTTATTTTAAATATTTTGAATCTTAAACAGTAGTTAAAAATAGCAAAAACGCTTTTAGAAATAGTTTCTTCAAGGAAGTGAATCTGTTTCTAAAAGCGTTTTTCGTTATAATAGTAGTGTTACTTGCTCAATCGATGCAAAGTATATGTCATAGCCGTCAATAAGAAAAACGCAGTAATTTGATGCGTTAAACCAAGCCAAAGCGGTACACTGTATAATAATGTAAAAACGCCCAAAGTAAATTGTAAAAAAACAATTAACACCAATGTGTTCAACCCGTTTTTTTGTTGGGAAGTAAGATTGTATTTCTTGCTTTTAAAATATAAAAATAATATAAGTCCCACTACAAAATAGGCTAAGGTTCGATGTACAAATTGTACGCCGCTTTTTCCTTCGGTAAGATTCAATAGCATTGATTTTTGTTCGATAAATACACTATCATGAATAAATTGTCCGTCGCTCATCAAAGGCCAGTGGTTGTGAATCAAACCGGCATTTAATCCTGCCACAAAACCTCCATATATAATTTGTAACAGCAAAAACACCAATGCGATTCGGGCAATTTTTCGTAACGGAACAATGGCTTCTTTTTTATCGGGATAGATTAAATCTAGCGCCACCCAAAGTGTGTAGGCAAAAGTGATAAAAGCAAACGTAAGGTGTAAAGAAAGTCTGAAATGACTTACGTCTGGATTATCAACTAAACCGCTTTTTACCATAAACCAACCAAAAAATCCTTGTAAGGCACCCATTCCCAGCAATACAAAACATTTGTTTAAGGTAGCTTTGTCAATTTTCTTTTTATATAAAAAATAAAAGAAAGGAACGATAAAAACCAATCCAATTATTCTGCCAATAAAGCGGTGAAACCATTCCCAGAAATAGATAAATTTATAATCTGAAAGTGTAAAATCATTATGAATATTGATTTTTTGATACTCCGGAAATTGCTTGTATCGTTCGAAAGTTTCTTGCCATTTGGCTTCGGTAAGAGGAGGAAAAGTATCGGTTACCAAATGCCAGTCGGTCATCGATAAACCAGAATTTGTCAATCGGGTGATGCCGCCCACTACAACCATTACAAACACTAAAAAGCAACCGAATAGGAGCCAGATAATTACGGGTTTGTTGTTTTTCATTTTTAACTATTTTATTCTTTTTTAGTTAGTTCTCTACTTTCTTCAATCCTAATTTTTCGGCTCTTTTCATCATAAATCCGTAAGCGGCATCATAATCATTGGCGATTTCGCCTTCAAGAATGGCTTCTTTAATAGCTTCTTTCAGCACTCCAATTTCGCGAGAAGGTTTCAAATTGAAAATATCCATAATCTCTTCTCCAGAAATTGGCGGTTGAAAATTGCGCACATGGTCGCGTTCTTCGACTTCCACGATTTTTTTGCGAACAATTTCGAAATTGCTATGGTATTTCTTGAATTTATTCGGGTTTTTGGTAGTGATATCGGCTTCACAGAGTGTCATTAAATTTTCAACATCTTCACCAGCATCAAAAACCAAACGACGGACTGCCGAATCAGTGACAATATCTTGTGCCAAAACAATTGGTCGTGAACTCATGATGACCATTTTTTGCACAAATTTCATTTTGTGGTTCAATGGCATGTGTAAGCGTTCAAATATTTTTTTGGCCATTTTTCCGCCAAGAAATTCATGTCCATGAAATGTCCATCCTTGTTTTTTATTAAAACGTTTCGTTGGAGCTTTCCCAATGTCATGCAATAATGCCGACCAGCGTAGCCAAACATCATCCGTGTTTGGACAGATGTTATCTACCACTTCCAGAGTATGGTAAAAATTGTTTTTGTGCGTATGGCCTTCTATTTCTTCTACTTGATTTAAGGCTGTTAATTCGGGAAGAATAATATCTAAAAGTCCTGTTTTAAACAGCAATAAAAATCCAATGGAAGGTTTATCGGTAGAAAGAATTTTATTTAACTCTTCTACAATACGTTCTCCAGAAATGATTTTGATACGTTCTGCATTTTTGGTAATGGATTCTAATGATTTGGCATCAATTTCAAAACCCAATTGCGAGGCAAATCGAATCCCTCTTAGCATTCGCAAAGGATCATCAGAAAAAGTGATATCTGGGTCGAGAGGTGTTTTTATAATTTTGTTTTCCAAGTCGGAAATACCATTGAAGGGATCTGAAAGTTCTCCGAAATTAGGAGAGTTCAATGATAATGCCAAAGCATTAATCGTAAAATCACGTCTATTTTGATCGTCTTCAAGGGTTCCATTTTCTACAACAGGATTTCTGCTTTCAAGATTATAGGATTCTTTTCGGGCTCCAACAAATTCGATTTCGGTATCCTCAAAGCGCAACATGGCGGTTCCATAAGTTTTAAAAACTTGAACTTTTGGTTTTTTGGGCAATAATTGAGATACTTTTAATGCCAATTCGATTCCGCTGCCAACGGCAACAACATCAATGTCTTTTTTTGAATCTCTATTTAAAAGTAAATCACGTACAAAGCCTCCAATCACGTAACTTTCTATGTTAAGTTCTTGGGATGCTTGCGAAATGACTTCGAATATTTTATTGTTTAAGGCTTCTTTGTATGAAGTTTTAATGCTCATTTTAATAGATTTAAAGCTTATAGTTTAAAGTAACGAAACTGAAAACTGAAAACTGAATACTGTAAACTATTTTCGGATTACTTTTACCTGTGAATCATTAGTCAATTTGATGATGGTAGAAGGTTTTCCAGCTATTTTATCTTGGTGCAAATTTACAACATAGTCCACGCCTTTTATAATCTCAGGACTTATTTCTTTGAAACTTTTTGGAGTAGGTTGTCCGGAAATATTGGCCGAGGTAGAGACCAATGGTTTTTTCATACGTTCCATCAATTTAAAACAAAAAGGTTCTTTTACAACGCGAATCCCCAAAGTATTGTCAGGTGCGATTAAATTTGGAGCCACATTTCGAGGTTTGTCAAGTACTAAAGTTGTAGGGTTTTCAGAAAAATCCATTATTTGCCAAGCCACTTCTGGAATGTCTTTAAAAACATTGTAAATCATTTTTTCGCCATTCATCAGGCAAATCATGCTTTGGGTTTCGGCTCTTTGTTTGAGTTTGTATATTTTGGCAACCGCTTCCGGATTAGTCGCATCGCAACCTATTCCCCAAACGGTATCTGTAGGGTAAAGTATGATTCCTCCTTCTTTTATGACTTCGTAAGCGTTTTGTATTTCTTGATTGATGTCCATATTATTTTTTATTTGACCAATGTGTTGGTTTCGTTACGCTGTTTATATAATATTTCTCTTCTTCATTTAGATTTTCACTATCATTATACCACGGTAAGTGATGACATTGATAGGGAAATCCCATTCGGAGAATTTCGTCTGTACCATCTCTTTTCCCACGTTTTGAAAACGGACGATACAGTGCAAAAGTGGTATCTATAGGTGCAATAAATATATTGGGTTCTTTTTCTTTCTCATAATATCTGGATTCCCAGTTTATAACTTCTGTTTTTTTATCGAAATAATCTGGTAAATCATCTATTTTTAATGAAAAACCTACTTTATGTACTTTAGGATATTTTTTAAGTATAGTATAAAATTTTTCTAAGAAATCATCTGGACATTCTTTACATAAACTTAGATCAGAGTCAGTGTAGCAATAATAGCCTAACATAAATTTATACCATAAATTTGATTTCCAAAGGGCTTTAAATCCTATGTTTTTATCCAGTCTGTAAACTATGTAGTTAGAATTATTATAAAAATCGATTAGCGGTTGATAATCAGATTTGTTGTCAATAATATGGATGTTGTAATACCCTCTAATTTCTAAATCGTGGATTAATTTTTTAAGAGTTGTTAATCGGTTAAAATTGTTTATTATAATAGGGATTTTTTTAAAGTCTTTTGGACTTTTACCAAATAGATACCCTAATGTTATTCTGAGGTAGATTTTAAATTGATTTTTCATAGAATTTTATAGTAGATTGTCTATATGTAATTGAATGTGGAAATTTAATATATGTTTTTAGATTTTAGTTTCAATTTTATTTTTTAAAATCTTCTTTAATAACTTCCGAAGCGTTTTGTGTTTTTAATTGATCAAAAATCAATAGTTTTAATTTAATTGTCTTTTCCCTCTTATTTTGTCTGTCAAATTTCTGAAAAAATAGAAAATGGGATTAACTTTTTTTAGGGAACTATTGCATTTTTTAAATAATTCCAGATTGTTTTCTGCTATTTCTTTAAAATTTAAAGGAAAGCTTTCTTCTGTGTGATTGGAAATAGTTTCAAATTTTAAATAATTTCGATAATAAACTTTAGTCAATAGATTATAATCCTGATATGATTTTGGAATTGTATGTCCCAAAATATGATTACTCATAATTAAATGTTTTTTTGTTTTATCATTTTTTACCTTACCTCCAGCTCCAATTTGTTGTCCTGCATGTATTCTGTAAGATATTAGTTCGTCATTTATATAGCCTAATTTTTTTCTTGACGCAATAATAATTGCAATCCATTCGTCATGATAGTATTTTTTGATATCAGGAATAGGTAAAATTAAATTCTTTAGTTCCTTTTTGATACAAAGAGTAGCGCCAGTTACCATGTTTTTTTTGAATCTTATGAGATTATACAAATCAATTGGTTTTTTTAATTGACTTTCCATATAAAAGACAGAATCCCAAAGGCTTTTTTCTGTGAATTTCCGACCTTTTTCATTTAGTAAATCACCATTTGAAAAGACACCTTCCAAATGTTTATTATCTAAAAAATATTGTATGACCTTTTCAACTTTATTTATTTTCCAAATGTCATCCTGATCGCATAAAAAGATATATTCCCCAGTACAAATAGAAATGGCTTTTTCAAAATTTTTGTTGCTTCCTAAATTTACTTCGTTTTTATAGAGAGCGATTTTATTATGGTTTTCTAATTGAAATTGTTCTATGATTTCAATAGTTTTATCATTGGATCCATCATCACAAATGACTATTTCGTCAATAGCTACTGTTTGGTTTAAAATACTTTCAAGCTGTTCTTTAATATATTTTTCTCCATTATAAGTGCACATAGCAACAGATGTTTTCATAGATATATTTTCTTTGTTATGAAAAGAGTATGACTGTAAATTAATTGCAAACACCAATAAAAAAATAACAGATATCAATAATAAATGAAATGAATACTACATTTTGAAGATGATAAATTTTATGTTTTTAGATAAAGATTTTATGTTTTATAACTGATATTGCAACGAAAGTTGAAACTGCATATTTAGTTTGTTATTGTCTAATTGATACTGATAATTACGCATTTCAGAGATGTTCAGTTTTGCTTGAACACCTAAATCACCAAATTTTCGATAAGCATATGTATTTAAAGCTAAATCAACCCATTTATGATTATAATCTGTATAGGCATCATAATAAAAATCCATATTATGGGCATAACGTTCCACTTGAATTCCCCAAACTATATCCTTTTCCCAAACACTAAAATCCAAAGTCTGTAAATTACTTCCAGGACCAATTCCGGCACCAAGTACTTCTCCCTTGTTTGTATAACCATGTAAAATAGTTCCGTGTAGATACCAAGCACCTGCGGGTCTTACGATGCGGTCTGCGCTTTGTTCCATATGGGTAGTTTCAAAATTAACTTTTAAATATTTATTTTTGGTTTTATTGAGCATGAATAATTTGTTGAAACCAAATAGATACGCCCTGGAATGTTCTGGTGAATCAAAAAGATCCCAAATAGTAGAAGAATGGTCATTCCAACCACTTTCTCCATAAAATTCGAATTTTGATTCTTTCATAACCCATCTAAAAAATAGAGATGCCAGTTGATCTCTTTTTTTGGCATCTTCATTAGTCGTATTTTTTTTCTGGAAAGGGGCAAATATTGGCATATAATCAGAAAAATTACTACCCATATCATCACGATACACTTGAATCGTACGATTCAATCCCACAAATAAGCCGGGAACCCATTTGGGTTGGTAATTAATAGAAAGTCCGTTTATATATCGCCAATCATCAGTTTTAGGTAGCTCGTAATCGATACCGTCAATTATAAATTGTGATTTTGGGCTGCTTATTCCAGATCCTTCTAACTTTCCACAAATGATTTGTCCCTCAAAACTACCAATAAAAGTCTCTATAGGTTGTCTCGTATTAAACGTAAAGTGTAAAAAACCTTGCGCTGTATTACTCATCAGTAATGAATTTCTAGTTCCAGGTCCCCACCACATATTTTCGGTAGACAGGCCAATAGAAAATTTATTTATAGCAACACTAATATTACTTTGTCCCCAGTTTAATTTACTGTGATATTGGTCTCCAAATGGGGTTGGCAAATCGGTATAGTTTAAATAATAAGCATTGATTTGGCGAACCGAGCTTGATTCTGTTAAAGGAAAAATTTCAAAACCAGGATTGGCAGCAAATACATATTCAGGTTTCAATTGCACGCTCAAAATTCCATATTGAGCATACAAACCAGCACTTAGAAATGTTTGATAGCCTTTGGCAGGAATCATCGAACCATCATTCCAACCATAAGGGGCAAAAGTATTGTATTGTTGGGTTAAAGTAATTGGAAGTGATTCTAAAGTTACTTTTTTAGTTTGAATTTCATTAGATTTTGTTTGTGTACTGTCAATTAGATCTAATGCTAGTGGTCTTAAAGTATAAGATATTAACGGGTTTCCGTTGCCTAATAATTGTTCATTTCTGCTTCTTTGTTCTAACAGATCAATGGATCCTACAGGGCTGTTTTGTGCTTTTAATGACAGACCTACAAATAGGATAATAATGAATAAGAAACGTATTTTCATGAAATTGTTTTTTTGCTGGAATAGCATTATACAGTAATATTTTTTTCAAATCAAAAAATTTAAAAAATGCAAATATACTTTATTAATTGAGGTAAAATTTAAAGAATTTTAATCTAATTGACGTTGTTAATTCAAAACTTGATTAATCCATCCATCTAAAGTATATTTCTTTAAAACCTCTTCAGCAATTTTCTCGTATTCATTATCAAAAAAATCTAAAGGGATATTCGGATTTTTTTCGTCAATAATTAAGATATTTTTAGGGTTGTAAAAATCGTAGTTTTTTATATCGATATTTGTAGTGATTAGTTTTTTTTCTAATCCAATACTTTCAAATACTCTAAAGGTGAGTCCTTTTTGTCCTTTTCTATTGATGTCAAGCAAAACTTGAGCATTATGTATGTAATCACTTACTTCAGTTAGTGGAATGTGTTCAGTTGTGTATTCTATATTGGGATCCTGATCTATGTTTTCTTTATCAAAAATAATAACTTTATAATTGATGTTTTTATCTTTTAAAATAGAGGTTATTTTTGATAAAATCGGGGAACGTTTATCTTTTGAACTAATATTAAATATTTGATAATCGATTGATTTTTTGACTTTTGATTGAATTGGATAAATCCAATTGGTTATGAATTTTAAATTATATTTTTTACAATCTTCTTTTTCAAAAGAATAAACTTCATCAAAATCAGGAAGAATACGTTTGATTTTAGGACATCTCGTGATGCTATCATTAAAAAAAGCTATTGATTTTTTAGTGTAGTTTTTGAAATTTAATATGCTTTTGGGGTCAATAAAATCACCTTTTATGGTTAGTATTATATCTTGAATCTCGTTTTTCTCTTTTAATCTTTTTAGTATTTCGTTACCAGAATGTATGTTTTTAATGTTCTTTTTAAATACTGTTTTTAAAATAAAGTTGTAATATCTAAAAAGAATATTGGGATATTTATAAGCGAAAGTATTGAAATTTATTTGATGAACAATATGTCCCTTTTTTTCTAAAGCTATTGCTATGTGATTGTTAAACCCCCAATTATCAAGGCTTATAATTGTTATTTTCATCAAAAAAAGATTAATTATAGTATATAAATTGATTACAAATGTAGTTTATAAAATATTGCTGTACGATTAAATGATGTTAAAGCACTATTGTTTTTTTTTAAACATCGTACATCAGTTTTTCTTATTTTGATCATGAACCACATTCTTATATTCTTGAAGCATTTTTTGAGCCATTGTTGAGGCTAGAAAGTTTTTCATTAATTTTTCATAAGAAATAGTAGTAAATTTATCTATTAGTGTTTCGTTTTCAAATAAATAAATAATTTTTTCCGAAAGTAATTCTGGTTTATGTTTTGGGGTTAATAAGCCATTTATTCCATCTTCAATAATTTCGGGAATCCCACCAACATTGGTACTTATTACAGGTATTTTATGGTAAAAACTTTCAAATAGTACCTCAGGAATGCCTTCGCTTTGTGAAGTCATTATGAAAGCGTCAAATTGAGGAATAAAGTTGGATGCATTTGGGGTGTAACCTAGAAACGCCATATGGTTTCCCAAATTTAGTTCCTTGATTTTATTGATCAAATTTTCTGTTCGATCCGTAAATGTGCCTATTTGTATAAAAAAGAAATCAGTTCTTTTTTTAATATTGATAATGTAATTTACGGTCTCCACAAATGTTTCAAGATTTTTAGCACGAATGTGATTGCCAATATTTCCGATTATTTTTTTTGACGGATCGATTTTAAATTGATCTCTCAATAAATATGGAGTTTCTGAACTTTTATTCAATAGTGAAGTTCCATGGTATATAGTGATAAGTTTATTCCTATCATAAATTGATTTTTCGCAAATTCTTTTGGTTTCGTCAGAAACACAAAAATATTTTTTAATTTTTGGGTAATTGTATTTGTAAAGTGTAAGTTTTTTATTTTTAATAGGGAATGATGTCTTTTTGCTAAATACAAAAGGCGGTAATTTTGATAATTTATCTGCAATTATAGTTAATGCAATTGCTGATGGGTCATGAATGTGAATAACATCTACTTTGTGTTTTTTGCATAATTTAATTATTTTCAATGAAAAGCGAAAATCTAAATTATACGCCAAAGGAGCCGCTTCGTATACGATGTCCGTTTCTTTTAGACGATCATGAAAAGGTTTGTCTTTTACACATAAAACTATATTGTTGACTTCAGGATTTGATTGCTTTAATTCATAACACAATGTCTCAATATGATTTTCCCCACCACCCCAATTTTTAACAGCTGATACATGAAGTATTGTCATTATTTTATTTTTTTTGATGATGTTTAATTGATTTAGAAGTCGAAATACCATTTAATAATAATAGCAAATAGGCTCTGTTCTTTTTATTGAATGGACTTTTTAAAAGGAAAATAATTAAATTTAAAAGATAAAAAATGTAATATTTTATTGTTCCAAGGTTTTTTTGAATGGCATAAAATTGTGATATTTTCAATTCATTCCTTATCTTTTGAGAAGTCTCGGTACTTTGACCTTGTAAATGAATATACTCGATAGATGGTAATAAGTAGGTGTATTTATTGAGGTGTTTTTTTATTCGAAAGGCCAAATCTTTCTCTTCATAATACAAAAATAGATTGGTATCAAATCCACCTACCGCGTCAAAATCTTTTGCAACACAAGTAAAAAGGGATCCTGCGACAGAATCAACAATCAGAGGGTCTTTGGTTTCAACAATTCTTGATTTGTATTTTTTATGGTTTATAAATTGTAAAAAAGAATCACTAAAAAGTTCATTAGCTAAACTTAAACCATAATCAAATCCTTTGAATTTTTCGCCTTCTTGGTTTATTGCTTGACAGCCAACAATACTTGCTGTAGGATTATTGATAAGAAAGTCAACCATTGTAGTAAGGGAATCTTCTGTCAGAATCACATCACTATTCATGAAAATGTAAAATTTACCAATAGCATGTTGAACTCCTAACATATTTCCGCCTCCAAAGCCTAAATTAAATTTACTCCGAATCAATTTCAATTTATTGTTATTCAATGCTTCAATTCCTAATTTCAATTCCTCAAAATCAGAAATTTCACTTGCATTATCAACTACTATTATTTCAAAATTTTCTAATGGAGGAACTTTTTTTTCAATCGATTCTATTGCTTGAATAGATAGCTTTGCAGTATTGTAATTGATAATAATTATTGAGGCAAGAGTCATTTTTTTATCTTTAAATACGTAAATAAAGGATTAACCTATTCTGTAAACGAATTAAAGAATATGTTGAATTTATCGCAAAACTACATAAAATATTTGAAGTCTAGAATGCAATACTTACTTTTGTCAGCCTAACGATTTATTTTCATGAAATATATATTGTCTCCTTCTTTTGAATTCCTAGATAAACAAATCTTTGTTTCAATATCTCAATTCAAGTCTATCGGCACACTCTTCGGTGACGGTAAAAGAAACATCATCAAGTTATTCGAATTAGAAGGGAAGACGGTAAATATCAAATCCTTCAAGATTCCCAATTTGATTAATAAAGTTGCATATAAGTATTTTAGAAAATCAAAAGCCAGACGCTCTTTTGAATATGCAACATTATTATTAGAAAAAGGAATTGGAACACCAGAGCCTATTGCTTATCTCGAGAACTATAATTGGATAGGATTGAAAGATAGTTATTACGCGAGTGAACATCTACAATGTGATTTGACTTTTAGGGAATTAGTAGAAATTCCGGATTATATGGATCATGAGAATATTTTAAGACAGTTTACCCAGTTTTCATTCCATTTGCATGAAAATGGAGTTGAATTTTTGGATCATTCTCCAGGAAATACGTTGATTAAAAAATCTGCTGAAGGGAAATATGAGTTTTTCCTGGTCGATTTGAATAGAATGAATTTTCATGACCAAATGGACTTTGAGCAACGAATGAAAAATCTTTCTCGACTAACGCCTCAAAAGGGAATGATTGAAATGATGAGTAATGAATATGCAAAATGCTATCCAACAAAAACGGAAGCCGAAATCTTTGAAAAGATGTGGTTTTACACCGTAGAGTTTCAAGAAAAATTCTTTAGAAAACAAAGGCTAAAAAAGAAACTCAAATTTTGGAAATCCTAACTTTGAGACTTTAATTTTTTTAATTCCTGAAAACGGACATACACGCTTAATGAATTCAAATAACAAATAATTACGCCTTTTTTGCCATCTAGAATTCCTAATCGGATGAAATACTGATAAATAAATTGGTAGATTGGTCTAATGTAGAAATGAAAAATAGTTGGATTTGTTCCTTTCGAAGATGCTTCTTTGGCTTTCAATTTTCCGTAATGAACCATCTTTTGTTTGTAACTGGAATAGTCATTGTACGAATAATGGGTTAATTTGTTTTTTAATTTTCCAATTTCTCCTGCTACATTTAGTTTTTCATGAACAATTTTTTGTTCGGAGTAATGGGCTTTGTCTTTTTGAAAAAGTCTAATAATTTTGTCCGTTTGCCAACTGCTAAATCGTAATCTAGAGCTTTCAAACATAAAAGTGCGATGGAAATTATAGGCGGATAATGAAACTTTTTTCTGTATAGCTTGAATTATTTCATTTTTAAGATCAACACTAATCCTTTCATCGGCATCAAGAAATAGGATCCAAGGATTTGCCGCTAGACTTAGAGCAAAGTTTCTTTGTAATGCGTAGTTTTCGAATGGATGTTGTACCACTTGCACATTTTGGAAATTTCTGGCTATTTCTGCGGTTTTGTCAGTGCTAAAAGAATCAATAACTATGATTTCATCTGCAAAATCTAAATTTTTCAGTACACCTTTAATGTTATGTTCTTCATTATAGGTGATAATTAAAGCAGTCAGTAAAGGTTTTTTGGCACTACTTATTTCAATGTTTTTTTTTTTATTGTTCGAAAGATTGTTTGACAAGAAAGTCTTTAATTGATCCATAAATAATTCCGAATGGAATGCTTCGTACAAAACAGGGGTTTTGGTTTTAAGCTCTTTTTCGGAAAATCCCAAAAACAATTCAGGCTTGAAATCATTCAAATGAACGGAGCAATGCATAAGACCGTCTTCAAAAGTGGCCCAAATTTTCTTTTCTATCCATGGCGAAAAAATAATGAATGAAGGTTTTTCTAAAGCTTTTGCCATGTTTATAGCGCCCCCATCATTACCAACAATCAAATCACATTGATTCATAATGGCGATAAAGGATCTTAAATCACTTCCCAATAAGTCAAAATATATTTTTTCTTGTGTTGAAGATTTACAAGCGTTCAAAACAATTTTAGCATCGTCAATCTGCTTTGGGAAATAATTAAATAAAATGTTTACATCTTGGTTATCAGCGATAGTATCTACGACTTTTGCCATGTGTTCCAAAGGATAAGTCTTCAGTTTTTCACTTCCCAAAAGGCTAATCATTACCGTTTTTCTTTCTTTTTTCAGTTGATGCTTTTCAAAAAGAGATAGAGCTTCTTGATTTTCTTTTTCGGTAACAAAAAGTTTTGGTAGCGGATCTATTTTTATCTTTAAATCAAGAGGTTCCAGTAATGAAAGTCGTCTTTCTATGGCTAATCCCAAATTGGTTTTTGGAAAAGGTTCAAAAGGGACATTATCAGTGTATAAAAAGGTTCTTCCTTTCTTTTTGTATGAAATTTTTCTTTTCGCACCACTAAATAATACAATCAACCAGCTTTCAAGTTTTGAATAAGCGTCAATAATCAAGTCGTATTGATTGGCTCGAATTTGAAGTGCAAGTTTTAAAAACGCTGTCTTGCTTTTGCGATGTTTTTCTTGAAATAAAAGGATATTGTCAATATTGTTGTTTCCTTCCAAGACAGGAGTAGTCGATTCATAAACCAAATAATCAATTTGTGCATCTGGGTAAGCAATTCTTAAGTTATTGCAAATGATGGAACTAATTAGAACATCGCCAATCATTTTTTGTTGTATAACTAGAATTTTCATATGCGGATATTTATTGTTTTTATTTGTCATATGTAATTCGCATTTCATCATTGGTGTTTGCGACCACTTCTCGGTAATGCTCATTTCATATAAGAAATAGTATCGATTTAATAGATTACAAATTGAAGCAAAAAAAATCAATTTTCAATAAGATAAAAGACAAAAAGAAAATTCCAAATCCCAATTGAATTGTCAATTGTAATTTGGAATTTTAAATATGGTAAATTTGAATCTATACCGCTACATCGTATTCGCGAAGAGCATTATTCAAAGATGTTTTTAAATCAGTAGATGGTTTACGGGTTCCAATGATCAAAGCGCATGGTACTTGGAATTCTCCAGCAGGAAATTTCTTGGTATAACTTCCAGGAATCACTACGGAACGAGCTGGAACAAAACCTTTCATTTCTACAGGTTCCTTACCAGTTACATCAATAATTTTTGTGGAGGCTGTCAGGCAAACATTGGCGCCAAGAACGGCTTCTTTACCAACATGAACTCCTTCAACAACAATACAACGGGAACCTACAAAAGCACCATCTTCTATAATTACTGGAGCAGCTTGTAGTGGTTCTAAAACACCACCGATTCCAACTCCTCCGCTTAAGTGTACGTTTTTGCCAATTTGAGCACAACTTCCCACGGTTGCCCACGTATCTACCATTGTACCTTCGTCTACATAAGCACCAATGTTTACATAACTTGGCATCAAGATTACACCACTTGAAATGTAAGCACCATATCGAGCAACAGCATTTGGAACTACACGAATCCCTTTTTCGGCATAACCTCTTTTTAGTAACATTTTGTCATGGTATTCGAAAATTCCAGATTCCCATGTTTCCATTTTTTGAATAGGGAAATACATTACCACAGCCTTCTTAACCCATTCGTTTACTTGCCAGCCATCGCCAACAGGCTCTGCAACACGTAATTTTCCGGTGTCTAATAATTCTATAACTGTTCTGATGGCATCAGTAGTTGTAGTTTCTTGCAACAAAGCACGGTTTTCCCAAGCTTGTTCTATTATTGTTTGTAATGAATTCATTTTCGATAGATTTTTGGCAAAGATAGGATTTTTAACCAATAGCAAAAAAGGCAAATTGCACGGAAAATGTTATAGATTTAACTTGTGATTATTTAAATGTTGTAAATTTGAATACCCGAATAAATATGTTAGCATATGAAAGATAATTTCTCCAAACAAGCTTCGGAATATTTGAAGTATCGCCCGCATTATCCAAATAAAATGATTGATTATTTGGTTTCATTTGTCAAAAATAAAGAGGTTGCGCTCGATGTTGCTACTGGAAACGGACAGGTTGCCCATCAGCTTTCTCATTATTTCGAGAAAGTGTACGCAACGGATATCAGCCAAAATCAACTCGATAATGCCGTTCAAGCACCTAATTTAGTCTATAAATTAGAATCGGCCGAAAAGACTTCATTCGGCAATGAAACCTTCGATTTGATTACCGTTGCTCAAGCTATTCATTGGTTTAATTTTGATTTGTTTTATAAAGAAATCTACAGAATCCTTAAACCTGAAGGAATTTTTGCGGTATTAGGATACGGATTGTTTTCTACTAATATCGAATCGGATGTTATAATTCGCAATTATTACTACGCTATAATAGGATCGTATTGGGATGAAGAGAGAAGATATTTGGACGAAAATTATGAAACTATTCCGTTTTCATTTAATGAAATAAAAACAGAACGTTTTGAAAATCATTTTACGTGGTCGTTTGAAGAATTAATGGGATATCTCGAAACGTGGTCGGCAACACAGCATTATATTTTAAAAAACAGTAAAAATCCGCTAGATTTAATACGGGATGAATTGGAAATTTCTTGGCATAAAAATGATAAGAAAGTTACTTTTCCGTTGCTATTAAGAATTGGGAAATTAAAAAAGCATGTTTAAAAGTTTAGTTTTAACGCAAGCTAAGGTGTAATCCATAGTTTTGGAGTTGTTTTTTTAGAGTATAAAAAGTGGTATATTTGTATATTAATTAGGAACATCATGGAAACACTTCGTTTAGAATTTCAGCCCAAAATAAAAGAAAAAATCTTGGAATTGTTAAGTTCGTTTTCTTCGGATGAATTGAAAATTGTACAAGAAGATCCTGATTTTGATGAAAATAAGAGAAAATTAGATGCTTCTTTGGCTAAGATTAAAAATGGGACAGCCGAATGTTGCTCTTTGGATGAATTAGATGCATTTCTTGAAGCTACTATTTCTGAATATGAAAATTGAGATTACTAAAGATTATAGACTTGATTTAAACGAACAGATTAGATATATTTCAAAAGACGAGCCTCAAGCAGCTAAGAAGTTTAAAACTGATTTAATCAAAAACATCAAGAAAGATTTAAAACACCCTTTTCATTTTAAAAAATCCAGATATTATAATGAAGAAAATATAAGAGATTATGTTTTTAAAGGATATACTTCTGTTTATTATATTGATAAAGAGCAAAACTGCATTTCAGTTTTTGGATTTATCAAACACAAAAACTCATTATAAATGCCAAGAATACTTTCCATAGATTACGGACAAAAACGAACAGGAATAGCTGTTACCGATGAATTACAAATCATAGCTTCGGGATTGACAACGATTCCTTCTGCAACTGCCATCGCTTTTTTGAAAGACTATTTTGCTAAAGAAAAAGTAGAAGCAGTACTTATTGGTGAACCCAAACAAATGAATGGCGAACCTTCCGAAAGCGCTTCGATAATCAAAGGATTTGTAACGCATTTTACCAATCATTTCCCGGATATGAAAGTGATTCGAGTAGATGAACGTTTTACTTCCAAAATGGCTTTTCAAACAATGATCGATAGCGGTTTGAGTAAAAAACAACGTCAAAATAAAGGGCTAATCGATGAGATTTCGGCTACGATTATGCTTCAGGACTACTTGAATCGAAAATAAATTGACTTTGTAATTTAACGCTCTAACGTTTTCGTGTTTTGTAACTTTTCCGACTAAATTTAACTTTTTTTTTGAGATTTTAAGAGGTACTTTTGCACTTTTAAAATTTACAAAATGCCTGATACAACAATACGTTCAAATAGTGATGTAGTACTTATTGGTGCTGGAATTATGAGCGCCACTCTTGGTTTGATTCTTAAAGAGTTGCAACCTGATATTAAAATTGAAATTTACGAAAGATTAGATATCGCTGCGGCCGAAAGTTCTGATGCATGGAATAATGCAGGAACGGGACATTCTGCTTTTTGCGAACTAAATTATACTCCAGAAAAAGAAGATGGAAGTATTGACCCCAAGAAAGCAATCAGTATTGCGGAATCTTTTGAAGTTTCTAGACAGTTTTGGTCTTATTTGGTGGATCAAAAATATATTTCTTCTCCTGAAAATTTTATAAAAAGCATTCCGCACCTTAGTTTTGTTTGGGGAGATAAAAATGTGGATTATCTAAAGAAAAGATATGAGGCGCTACAGCCAAATTCTCTGTTCAAGGATATGCAATTTAGCACCGACTTTTCTAAGCTGAAAGAATGGATGCCTTTGGTAATGGAAAACAGAAATGAATCAGAAAAATTTGCTGCAACTTCTACGGCTATCGGCACTGATGTGAATTTTGGGGCACTTACAAGAGGGATGTTTGAACATTTGACACAACTTGAAGGCGTAACCATGCATTTTAACCATGAAGTTAAAAAGTTAAAACAACGTGAGGACGGTACTTGGAGGATTAAAATAAAAGATGTGGCCACTGCGCAAAAAAGAAAATCTTATACGAAATTTGTTTTTATTGGTGCAGGTGGAGGTTCATTGCCTTTGCTGGAAAAAGCAAATGTGCCCGAAGGAAAGGGCTTTGGTGGGTTTCCTGTTAGTGGTCAATGGTTAAAATGTACCAACCCGGAAGTTATTGCAAAGCACGAAGCAAAAGTGTACGGTAAAGCGAGTGTAGGTGCTCCACCAATGTCGGTACCTCATATAGATTCCAGAATGATAAATGGAGAGAAAGCATTGCTTTTTGGTCCATTTGCCGGTTTTTCGATGCGTTTTTTAAAGAATGGATCGTACTCAGATTTGCCATTTTCGATAAAACCGGATAATGTTGTTCCGATGCTGGTAGCTGGTTATAAAAATTTGCCACTTACTAAATATTTAATTGAACAAGTTCGCCAATCGCCAAAAGACAGATTAAATGCGCTTAAAGAATATGTGCCAAAAGCAGTTTCTAAAGATTGGAAATTGGAACGTGCGGGTCAAAGAGTTCAAGTGATTAAAAAAGACGAAAAAGAGGGAGGAATACTTGAATTTGGAACCGAAATGATCACTACTGCAGACGGTTCTTTGGCGGTATTACTTGGTGCTTCTCCAGGAGCTTCGACCGCTGTTTCTATTATGGTCGATTTAGTGAATAAATGTTTTAAAGACGAATGTACTAATCCAGAATGGCAAGAAAAATTTAAAGCAATGATTCCATCTTTTGGACAAACCTTAAATGATAAACCGGAATTATTAGCATCAATTAGAAAAAATACATCAGCAGTTTTAAATCTGAATGAGTAAGTTTTTCAGTTTTCGGTTTTCAGTTTTCAGCATGCCGACCAAAAACGGCGACTGAAAACTGAGAACTGAAAACTCTTTTAAGATTGCTTCAATATTTTAGTGTTTTTGAGGATACCTTCGGATAAATTGGTTAGCCAAATTAGTTGCTCTATCACCAATTGAGCCTCTTGCATTTTTAATGAAAAGGCTTGGTCATCAATTTGTTTTCCTTCTTTTAATTCCTTTTCTCGAATGTTTTTCAATTCGGTAAAGCGGTTGGCCAAATCTTCTTTTGTAATTTGGTTTTTTGTGACAACGGTTTCTTCTTTTAAATATCCAATGGCTTCTTCTAAATTTTTGATAACTTTTTCAACGACTATAGTAAAGGCTTCAGACGGTGGAGTTGTTTTATGGGATTGTATATAAGTACCCAAAGAAGCCATTGACGAAAGTAAGGAATGATTAAGTTCTGTCAATTTATAGACTTGGGATAGTTTTATTTGTTTTGATTTTGGCTCCTGTGACATTCTTTGAAAAGAAGCCATAAGATTCCCGATTTCTATAAATGCATTTTTTCTCGCCAAACGATAGGCGGTGGTCACTTCTCCTTTTTTTCTATAATAATTGTAAATTTCGATCAGGTAATTTCTATTGGCGCGAATCGATTTTTCGAGATATTCGGGTGCTTTAATATATTCCCAAGAAGGCCATAAAAAATGATTGGCGAGAAAAGCCAATAGCGCTCCCGTTAGAGTGTCAATAATTCGATATTGAATTACATGAACAAAATTTGGTGTCAATATGCCATAAATAAACACAATGTACATAGTTACAAAAGTAGCACTTACAGTGTAGTTTGTTTGCGCAAATGAAAACCCTAAAAGCATACTGATAATAATTAAAATGCTAATAGCTAAACTATTATTGGTAAGGGATAAAATGCTAAAAGCAATTATTCCTCCCAAAATAGTTCCAAATGCACGTTGAAAAGATCGTTGTTTGGTTAAGCCATAACCAGGTCTCATGATGATTATTATCGTCATTAAAATCCAATATTCATTTTGAAAAAGATAATACTTTCCAAGTATAACTCCAATTAAAACTGTAACTGTAAGTCTTAGCGAATGCCTAAAAATTGTAGAGGAAAAACTTAAATTCTGAATAAAGGTGCTTAAAGGATAATATTGAGGCGCTAAAAATTTTTCTAAATCTTTATCTTTGCCTTTAAAATCAGCTGTATTGATAGTTGAATTGAATGAGCGTTCAACAATTTTAATTTTTTCTATTTGTTTCTCGGCATATTCAAGCATGGTTTTTAGCATAAAAACACCTTCGGAAGCGGCTTCCTTTCCTAAGTCATTTTCGTATGCTGTAATGGCCAGTTCCAATGAAATAAGATCGTTAAATAATGCATGTTTCGAAATGTATTTTGTTCCACTTTCGATGCTTTTGGATAGCTGTTTTAACGTTGAAGCAAGATTATAGGCCAACTTTTGATAGGTTGATAAAATTTTTGGATGGTCCTCAAATTTTTGATGTAATTTATCGTGATCAAATGAGGTGGAAAGTGCTATTTCAAGAATCTCTAACAAGGAAATGAAAACCAGCAACATCTTTCTGTTTTGATGAGAAGAAACAGAGTTTATCTGTTTTCCGATAACTACTTTTCTGATGTTATGATGTATTTCGTTTAATTCCACTTGTAAATGCAATTGTTTCTCAATTATTGCTTTTTTATCGGCATTGATATTCCATAAATCGCCTCGTAATTTTAGATATTTAGAAGTTAATTTGATACACTCCGCGACTTGTAATTCAGCATAACGATAAGGACGTACGTAATGAAAAAGGAGCGAGATCAGTAAATAAAATAGCCCTCCCAAAAGGAGCAATGCTGCATGCTGTACCATTTCGGATCCTGTATGCATATGAGAAAATGATAATGAAGCGGATATTAATACCGAAAATGAAACCATAGTGGCTCTTTGCCCATATACAGATATCATGGACATTATGAATAATAATAGAGTAAAAAAGGGATAAAAAATCCAAGGAAAAGGGTAGGTGAGATTAATAAGTATATTTACTCCCGACACTAAAAAAGCGGTTACTAAAACCCCCTTTATTTTATGATTTAAACTGCTGGGAATATCACTTGGATAGGTTAAAAATGCGCCTAGTGCTATAGAAAATCCTATATCAAAATATCCAAAAATAGAGAGGATGAATACAGGTATAACCGTAGAAGTTGTTGCTTTTAAAGCATTGGTAAAATAGGTGCTATCAGTGAATTTTTTAACGGTATCAATCATACAACTTTATTTAAAAACAAAGGTACCATTTGTAAGAGAATAAGAAGTATTGGGGTGGTATATTTAATGTTAGTTTACAAAAAAGACTAATTGCCAAATTTGAACCTAGATGCGGAGCCGGTTTAATTCGATTAGAAAAAAAAATGTGAGTTCCAAACGATCAAAAATTAAATACTTTTCCGGAAGAAATAAATCATTGTCTATTTTTTTACTATTTTTGCAAACCTAATTAAATGGTATTTCTGTTTGATTTAAAGGAGATAATAATTAATACAACACGAATGATATTACCGATTATAGGATATGGTGATCCAGTTTTGAGAAAAATAGGAGAGGAGCTTACACCAGAATTTCCAAATTTGAAAGAGATTATTGCAAACATGTATGAAACCATGTACAATGCTTGTGGTGTGGGACTTGCTGCGGAACAAGTAGGTTTGTCATTGCGATTATTTGTGATTGACACAACGCCTTTCAGCGATGATGAAGATTTGGAAGATAAGGAGCAAGATCAATTGAACGGGTTCAAAAGAACGTTTATCAATGCAAAGATGATCAAAGAAGAGGGTGAAGAATGGAGTTTTAACGAAGGTTGTTTGAGTATTCCCGATGTTCGCGAGGATGTTTATAGAAATCCAACCATAACCATTGAGTATTGTGAGGAGGATTTTGTTATGAAAACCGAAGTTTTTGATGGTTTAATTGCAAGAGTTATTCAGCACGAATACGATCATATAGAAGGAATTTTGTTTACAGATAAAATTTCATCCCTAAAAAAACGTTTGATTCAAAAGAAATTAAAAAATATCATCGAAGGAAAGACTTTTCAAGATTATAGAATGAAATTTTTCGGAAAAAAGGGAAGATAATTTTAAGTAATCAGTGTTCAGCTTTTAGTGTTCAGTTTTAAAATAAATAATTAAAAATTATAAAATGAATTTAGAAAAAATATTATCCATTTCTGGGAAACCAGGTTTATATGTATTAAAGGTTCAAACTCGTACAGGTTTTGTTGCAGAATCTTTATTAGACGGGAAAAAAGTAACTGTAAGTTTAAAAAGCAATGTGAGTTTATTGTCCGAAATATCGATATATACTTATGAAGGAGAAAAGCCTTTAGCCGAAATAATGCAAAGTATTGCAACTAAAGAAAATAAAGGTCAAGCTCTTTCCCATAAAGAAGATAATAATAAATTGACAGCTTATTTTAGAGAAGTATTGACAGATTATGATGAAGAAAGAGTATATCCGTCAGACATCAAGAAAATTTTAAACTGGTACAATATGCTTCAAGAAAGAGGTATGATTGTAGTTGAAACTCCAGTTGTTGCAGAAACTCCAGTGGAAGTAACTGAAGAAGTTGTTGCAGAAAAAGTAAAGGCTCCTGCTAAAAAAGCAAAAGCTAAAAAAGAGTAAATTATAAACTCCTAATTATAAAAAATCCTGTTAAGAATTTTCTTGACAGGATTTTTTTTATTTTTGTCTATAGTAATAACTTATGATAGTCCGAAAGGAAAAATCCGGATTGATTTTTTTAAAATTAGATACCTAAAACTTAAAACTCAAAAATGAACAAAGAACTTCAACTCCAAGCTTTCAAAAGATTACTGGATATAATGGACGATTTACGTGAAAAATGCCCTTGGGACAAAAAGCAAACTATGCAAAGTTTGCGTCATCTTACCATTGAAGAAACCTATGAATTAGGCGATGCTATCTTAGATAATGATTTAAACGAAGTAAAAAAAGAATTGGGAGATTTGTTATTGCATATTGTTTTTTACGCAAAAATTGGAAGCGAGACCAACGATTTTGATATGGCTGATGTATGCAATGATATTTGTGAGAAACTCATTCATCGCCATCCCCATATTTACAGTGATGTGGTGGTAAAAGATGAAGAAGAAGTAAAGCAAAATTGGGAAAAACTAAAACTAAAAGAAGGTAAAAAATCGGTTCTAGAGGGTGTACCCAAAAGTTTACCCGCTTTGGTAAAAGCCAGTAGAATTCAGGAAAAAGTAAAAGGAGTTGGGTTTGATTGGGAAGAATCACACCAGGTTTGGGATAAGGTTCAAGAGGAATTGCAGGAATTGCAAGCGGAAATTACGGCAGGTAACCAAGATAAAATGGAAGCCGAGTTTGGGGATGTTTTATTTTCAATGATTAATTATGCCCGTTTTTTAAACATAAATCCAGAAGATGCTTTGGAACGAACCAATAAAAAATTCATTAAACGCTTTCAATATTTAGAAAGCAAAGCTGGGGAGTTGGGAAAACCTCTTATGGATATGACTCTTGCCGAAATGGATGTGTTTTGGAACGAAGCAAAGAAGCTTTAGTGTTCAGTATTCAGTATTCAGTGAAGAAGTGTTCAGAAAACAGAAAACAGTTTCAAACTTTAATCAGCCATTTTTTTTAGCTTATTAATATCTTTCAAGACAATTTTTTTACCTACCAATTCAATTAATCCTAATTTATTAAAGTCAGATAATAATCGAATGCAGCTTTCGGTTGCGGTACCTATCATACTAGCTAATTCGTCTCTTGAAAGTTGTACTTTTAGGGTTTTGTCTGTGTTTATGCCAAAAGTATCATGCAAATAGATTAAAGTTTCTGCTAATCTCTCTTTTACTGATTTTTGCGCCATATTAACCATGTGATCATCGGCAGTTTTTAAATCGCCACATATAGTTTTCATTACGTTCATAGAAAACTGGTTGTTTTTGTCAAAGAATCCCATGATTTCATTTTTTGGAATGAAGCAAACGTGCATGTCTTCTAAGGCAATGGCACTTAAATTTGCAGGTTCATCACTTATCATAGATCGTTGCCCTAATAATTCTCCTTTTGTAACCAATTTTACGATATGATCTTTACCGTTGGGACTCAATTTGGTTAGTTTGCAAATACCGTCTTTTATACAAAAAATACCGTTTACGTTTTCTCCTTCTTCAAAAATGTTTTCCCCTTTTTTAATGGTGATGGATGTTTTGCAATCGGAAAGTTTTATCAGTTCGTCTTTGTTTAGTGCTTTTAAAGAACTAAATTCTCTAACGATACATTGTTCACATTTGCTCATAATAAAATTGAATTTACAACTGCAAAGTTATACATTTATATGATAATTATCATTTTTTTGAGTTAATCAATTTGTAATCTTTGCAGTCGCTTTAAGAAGCTTTATTTATGGAGAAAAACAACTGTTTTCATTGTGGTTTAGATATTGTAAAAGAAGAAGAAATACTTTTTGAGGAAAAGGAATTTTGTTGCAATGGTTGTAAAACCGTTTATGAGATTTTCAGTCTGAATGATTTGACTTGTTATTATGATTTTGAAAATGCACCTGGTGCAACCCCACAGGACATTAATGGAAAATATGATTTTTTAGAAAATGAGAGTATCATTGCAAAATTGTTGGAATTTCAAGAAGATTCAACCGCTATTATTTCACTTAACATTCCTCATATACATTGTAGTTCGTGTATTTGGATTTTGGAGAATTTACAACGTCTTCAAAAAGGAATAAATACTTCTCAAGTTAATTTTCCGGAGAAAAAAGTTAGAATCACATATAATCCCGAAATTGTATCTCTTCGAAACATAGTTTATTTGTTGAGTTCAATTGGATACGAACCGTACATCAGTCTCGAAAATTATGAAACAGGCACAAACAATGTCGATAGAAGTTTGACTTATAAACTTGGAGTTGCTTTCTTTTGTTTTGGAAATATTATGTTGCTTTCTTTTCCAGAATATTTTGAAGTAAAAGAATATTGGTTGGATAATTACAAACCTTTTTTTAGAGGACTAATTTTTGCATTATCTTTGCCTTCTTTTTTATATTCGGCCAGTGGTTATTACGTTTCGGCTTATAAAAGTATTAAAACCAAAATGCTTAACATAGATATTCCTATTGCTTTAGGGATAGTTGTTATGTTTATCCGTAGTACTTTTGACATTGTTATGGATTATGGTTCCGGTTTTTTCGATAGTTTAACGGGCTTGATTTTCTTTATGTTATTGGGAAAAATGTTTCAAATAAAAACCTATAGTTTTCTTAGCTTCGAAAGGGATTTTAAATCTTATTTTCCAATAGCCATAACCAAAGTTATAAGTGATACTTTAGAAGAAAGCGTTCCTATTTATCATGTTCAAAAAGGAGATCGATTATTAATCAGAAACCAAGAACTCATTCCAGTTGACGGGATTTTAATTTCGGAAAAAGCCGATATTGATTATAGTTTTGTGACAGGAGAAGCTATTCCGATCACAAAAAAATCGGGAGATAAAGTATTCGCTGGTGGAAAACAAATAGGAAAAGTGATGGAAATGGAAGTTTTGCATTCCGTTTCACAAAGTTATCTAACGCAATTATGGAGTAACGATGTCTTTCAGAAAAATGTGGAACAAAAACACAAAACCATTACGGATCAAATCAGTAGATATTTTACCCCAATTCTGTTATTGATTGCATTTGCTGGATTTGGGTATTGGATATTTTTTGATGCAAATACTGCTTTCAATGTTTTTACAGCTGTTCTTATAGTGGCCTGTCCTTGTGCATTGGCTTTGACCGCTCCTTTTACAATGGGAAATATGCTTCGAATTTTAGGGAATAAACATTTTTACCTCAAAAACGCTTTAGTTATTGAACAATTGGCCAAAGTTGATACCATTGTTTTTGATAAAACAGGTACAATAACTACCAATACAAAATCTAATATTTCTTATGAGGGTGAAGTTCTTACCGAATCTAATTTAGTTTTAATAAAGAATGTACTTCGTGCCTCGAATCATCCTTTGAGTAGAATGCTGTATGATTTTTTACCTGAAGGAAAGCGATTAAAGCTAGATTCATTCGAAGAGATAACGGGTAAAGGTATTCAAGCTACGATTGATGGAGTCCAGATTCAAATGGGTTCAGCGGCTCTTTGTTTCCCGCCTTCTGAAGGTTTTGTTGAGGTTTTGCAAACTTCTGTTCATATTAAGATAGATGGCGTTTATTATGGGAAATATGTTTTTAATAATGAATATAGAGAAGGGTTATCAAAATTGTTTGGTGATTTAAGCACACAATATCAGATTAAAGTATTGTCAGGAGATAATGAAGGAGAACGCAGTTTATTAGAATCAATTTTGCCAAAGGGCATCGAAATGATTTTTAATCAAAAACCAGAACAAAAACTAGAATTTATAAAGGCTTTGCAAGATCAAGGTAAAAATGTGATGATGGTAGGTGATGGTCTTAATGATGCTGGTGCTTTGGCACAAAGTAACGTTGGGATTTCTATTTCTGAAAATGTCAATGTTTTTTCACCGGCTTGTGATGCAATTTTGGATGCTAAAGAGTTTAAAAAACTGCACTACTTTTTAAAACTATCCAAAAAAGCAATTACAACGATTAAAATGAGCTTTACTTTATCACTTTTATATAATGTGGTAGGATTGTCTTTTGCTATTACCGGAAACCTCCTGCCTTTGGTAGCCGCAATTATTATGCCGCTGAGTACCATAACGATAGTGAGTTTTGTGACGGTGATGAGCAATTATTATTCCCGAAAAATAAAATAGTTTAATAAGTAATTATTTGTTTTTTTTTTCATATTTTTAACATATTCGATTAAATATGATAATTATCATTTTTTATAAAAGGAGTTCAAAGTATTTTTGTTTAACATAATATTAAGACATGAGCGTTATATATTTATTGATTTCCATTAGTATTTTCGTCGCAATTGGATTTTTTATTGCATTTGTTTTTGCAGTAAAATCAGGGCAATATGATGATGATTATACACCTTCAGTCAGAATGCTTTTTGACGATGAATTGATTAAATCCCAAAAAGGTAAATCTACGACCAAAAGTTAAATCTACGACTTTTGATATTTTAAAACACCAATTTTAAACAACTTTAAAAACAATTATAAATATGGAAATGCAACAATTTTATTATGACAACAAAATTGTAAAGAAGTTCATTTATGCCACCATACTTTTTGGAGTGGTAGGGATGCTAGTGGGGCTTATATTAGCTACCATGTTTCTTTTTCCCAACATGACCGATGGAATATCCTGGTTGAGTTTTGGTAGATTGAGACCTTTACATACCAATGCGGTTATTTTTGCCTTTGTAGGAAACGCCATGTTTGCTGGGGTTTATTATTCGCTTCAGCGATTATTAAAGGCCAGGATGTATAGTGACTTCTTGAGTAACTTGAATTTTTGGGGTTGGCAATTGATAATTGTTGCTGCAGCCATTTCATTGCCTTTAGGATACACTTCTTCAAAAGAGTATGCTGAACTTGAATGGCCAATAGACATTGCAATTGCACTAATATGGGTGACTTTTGGTATCAATATGATTGGTACCATGCTAAAAAGAAGAGAACGCCATTTGTATGTTGCCATTTGGTTTTACTTAGCGACATTTATAACTGTTGCAGTGTTGCATATTTTTAATAGTTTGGAATTGCCTGTTTCGGGTATGAAGAGTTATTCTGTTTATGCAGGTGTTCAGGATGCTTTAGTGCAATGGTGGTACGGTCATAATGCGGTTGCCTTTTTCTTGACAACACCATATTTAGGATTGATGTATTATTTTGTTCCTAAGGTTGCTAATCGTCCTGTGTATTCTTACAGATTGTCTATTATTCACTTTTGGTCCTTAATATTTTTATATATCTGGGCAGGACCTCACCATTTATTATATTCAGCTTTACCAAATTGGGCACAAAATTTAGGAGTTGTATTCTCTGTAATGTTAATCGCTCCATCATGGGGAGGTATGATTAACGGTCTTTTAACTTTAAGAGGTGTTTGGGATAGAGTTCGTGAAGAACCAGTTTTGAAGTTTTTTGTTGTTGCCATGACGGGTTACGGTATGGCAACGTTTGAGGGGCCTTTGCTTTCATTTAAAAATGTTAATGCTATTGCACATTACACGGATTGGATTGTTGCCCACGTTCACGTAGGGGCATTAGCTTGGAATGGTTTTATGGCTTTTGGTATGATTTATTGGTTGATCCCAAGAATGACCAAAAGTACTTTATACTCTACTAAATTGGCCAATTTCCATTTCTGGATCGGAACTTTAGGAATTATACTTTATACGTTACCAATGTATTTAGCAGGTTTCTTGCAAGCTTCTATGTGGAAACAATTTAATCCAGACGGTACTTTAACTTATGGTAACTTCCTTGAAACGGTTACCCAAATTATGCCAATGTACTGGATGAGAGCTATTGGAGGTTCTATGTATTTAATTGGAATGTTGGTATTGGTTTATAATATCATACAAACAGTAAGAGCAGGTGAGGAAATTGAAGATGAATTGGCAGAAGCTCCAGCATTACAAGTAATTACTGAGGGTAGAATTAAAGGGGAGAAATACCACTCTTGGTTGGAAAGAAAACCAATAAAAATGGCAATATTCGCGACAATAGCCATATTAATTGGAGGTGTTATTCAAATTGTACCTACGATTATGGTAAAATCGAATATTCCAACTATTGCAAGTGTAAAACCGTATTCACCATTAGAATTACAAGGTCGTGATTTATACATCCGTGAAGGTTGTGTGGGTTGTCACTCTCAATCGGTTCGTCCTTTCCGTAGTGAAGTAGAGCGTTATGGGCCACAATCTAAAGCTGGAGAATTTGTTTATGATCATCCATTCCTTTGGGGATCAAAACGTACAGGCCCAGATTTATTAAGAGTTGGTGGAAAATACAACGATAATTGGCATTTTAACCACATGTGGAATCCACAAAGTATATCTGCAGGATCTATTATGCCAGGTTACAAATGGCTGTTTGATAATAAAGCTATGGATATTTCTTTGACAGAAAAGAAAATGCAAGCAATGGTTACTCTTGGTGTTCCCTATACAAAAGATCAAATAGCAAATGGATTAAAAGATTTGCGAACTCAAGCAGTTGCAATTGAAGAGAGTCTTAAAAATGACCCGGATTTTGTAAAAAGTTATGAGGATAGCAAGAAAAAAGCTGAAGCAAAAGGAGACAAATTTGTTCCTATGAATGAGAGAGAAATTGTAGCGTTAATTGCTTACATACAAAGACTTGGTACGGATATTAAAGTGAAAGAATAAAATAATAACGTTATGTTCGAACAGATAAAACACAATATGGAAACCATTGCAGGAGTTGCAATTTTTCCGATACTATCGTTGTTAATTTTCTTTTTCTTTTTTTTAGGGTTAGGAATTTGGGTTTACTCCTATAAAAAAGAAACGGTTGATGAGATGAGTCAAATTCCATTAGAAGATTAAATTGTATAATTTCAAAAATATATAAATAATGAAAAAATTAATTCCAGCTTATATAAGAATCCTGTGTATATTCTTCTTCATTTTTGGAGTGATGGAATACTTTATAGATTCGGGAGATCGTCCTGCATTTATTAAATATCCAATGGTTTCTGTCTTTTTGTTTGTATTTCTATTTTTATTGATAGCAATAGAAATAACACTTAAAGCCGTTCATACAATTACGTATCAATTACTTTCTGAAGAGGATAAAGCAAAATTAGCTCAAGAAGACAGTTTAAGTTTGAAAGATAAAAAATGGTATAAAACATTAATGCAGAGTCTTACTAAAACGGTACCAATTGAGAACGAAAAGCAATTATTGATGGATCATGATTATGATGGTATCAAAGAATTAGACAATAATTTACCGCCATGGTGGGTGTATTTATTCTATGCTTGTATTGTTTTTGCAGTAGTTTATTTGGTTCGTTATGAAATCATGGGCGCTCCTGATCAAGAAGCCGAACTTAAAAGTGAAATGGCTCAAGCCAAAGTTGAAGTGGCCGAATATATGAAAACAGCTCCAGATTTGATGGATGAGAAAACTGTAACATTATTGACGGGACCAGCTGATTTGACTTCTGGAAAAGCCATTTTTGATACCAATTGTGCCGCTTGTCATAGAGCTGATGCAGGAGGGCAGATTGGACCGAACTTAACCGATGAGCAATGGATTTTGGGTGGTGGAATCAAAAACTTATTTCATACTATTACAAATGGTGGTCGTGATGGAAAAGGAATGATTGCATGGAAAGGAACCTTGAAACCGAAAGAAATTCAAGCCGTGGCGAGTTATATTCTTTCTTTAAAAGGAAGTAATCCAAAAGATCCAAAAGCTCCGGAAGGAGATGTTTGGGTAGAGGGTGGGGCTCCAAATACGACTCCAGTTACTGCTACCGATAGTACACAGATAAAAATATAATATATTTAACTAATTTGCTTTGTCAAAGTTTCTAACTTTGACAAAGCTTTTTTATCTAAGTATTAAAAAATAAAATACAATGTCGAATATTCCAGACGAAACTTTTAGAGATACCATTGGGACAATTGATAAAGAAGGTAATAGAAAATATATTTATCCTAAAAAACCTTCTGGCAAGTTTTATGAATATAGAAAGTGGGTCAGTTATTTTTTATTGATCATTCTGGTTGCAAATCCTTTTATAAAAATTAACGGCAATCAGTTCATGATGTTCAATGTATTGGAACGTCGTTTTAATATATTTAGTTTTCCTTTTTGGCCACAAGATTTTTATCTTTTTGTAATCTTTATGATTATAGGAGTAGTATTTGTGATCCTATTTACAGTTATTTTTGGGCGTATTTTTTGTGGGTGGATTTGTCCACAAACTATCTTTTTAGAAATGGTTTTCCGTCGAATTGAATATTGGATAGAAGGAGATCGTGGGGCACAAATACGTTTAGAAAAACAAGAATGGAACACCAATAAAATCCGCAAGAAAGCAACAAAGTGGTTTGTCTTCCTTGTTATATCTTTTCTAATAGCCAATGTGTTTTTAGCATATCTTATAGGAAGTGATGAATTATTTAGATTAATTGAAAACGGTCCTTTAGGGAATACAAGTACTTTTATTTCCTTATTGATTTTTACAGGTGTTTTTTATTTTGTGTTTGCTTGGTTTAGAGAACAAGTTTGTATTATTGCCTGTCCTTACGGAAGATTGCAAGGCGTTTTATTAGATAAAAAATCAATAAATGTGGCCTACGATTTTGTTCGGGGGGAAAAAGAAGTAGGAAGAGCCAAATTCAATAAACAAGAAGATAGAGCTGCATCTGGAAAAGGGGATTGTATCGATTGCAAACAATGTGTAAATGTTTGTCCAACGGGTATTGATATTCGTAATGGAGTTCAGTTAGAATGTGTCAATTGTACGGCTTGTATTGATGAGTGTGATACCATAATGAAAAGCGTAGGATTGCCGTTAGGTCTTATTCGATATGCTTCGGAAGATGAAATAGAAACCAAAGCCAAGTTTAAGTTTACCGCAAGGATGAAAGGCTATACTGCTATATTGGCTATATTAATTGGAATACTTTTTGGGTTATTGTTTTTAAGAACGGAAGTCGAAGCCACTATTTTTAGATTACCGGGGCAATTATTTCAACACAAAGGAGAAAATATCAGTAATATTTATACTTTTAAAATTATCAATAAAACCAATCGTGATATTAATGATATTCATTTTAAATTGGTTGGAATAAAAGGAACTTTAAAAGTTGTAGGTGTTCAGGATTTAAAAGTGCCGAAACAAGGAATGTCTAGTGGAACCATGTTTATTGAAATCAATAAGTTTTTATTGGAGAACGATAAGACCAAAATAGAAATAGATGTTTATGAAGGAGATGAAAAAATTGAAACTACTTTTACTAATTTTTTAAGTCCAAGAAGTTTTGATTAGTCTTATTCTTAAGAAGAATCAATTTGCATAAATAAAAGGTACAACAAATTCAAAAAAAAATAAAATGAAAATTAACTGGGGAACCTCTATAGTTATTGCCTTTGCTTTGTTTATGAGCTTCATATTGTATTTTGTTTTAAAAGTTCAAACAGACAGTAAATATGATAATGAGTTAGTGGTTGAAGAGTATTACAAACATGACGTTCATTTTCAAGATGAAATGGCACGTATTCAAAATGCCCATGATTTAACGGTTAAGCCGGTGATTTCTGTAGTTTCAAATGGGGTAAATATTACATTTCCAGATGGTTTTACTCCAAATAATATTAAAGGAAATGTATCTCTTTATAGACCATCAAACAAAAAATTCGATTTTCAAGTTCCTATTTTTTTGAAAAATTCTACTTTATTTATCCCTAAAACCAATTTAATAGGAGGTCGTTGGGATATTAATATGGAGTGGCAATATGAAGGAAAGTCTTATTTGACTAAAGAAGTTATTTATATAAAATAGTTGTCAGTTGTCAGTTATCAGTTGGCAGAATTAAGAATTCAGTTGTCAATCAGAAAATTTGAAATAATTCATTTTGTAATCTGCAATCTGAATTCTAAAATCTGAATTCTAAAATCAGCAATCTACAATCACAATGCTTTACACCGCTTTTTTATTTGGTTTAATCAGTAGTTTTCACTGCATAGGAATGTGCGGTCCCATTGCTATGATGTTGCCTGTAGATAGAAATAATCCGGCCAAAAAAGTAACTCAAATTATTACATATCATTTAGGGAGATTATCGGCTTATGGAAGCATTGGCCTGTTATTTGGTTTGTTGGGTAGCGGTTTGTTTTTAGCTGGGATTCAGCAGCAATTGTCAATTTTTATTGGCGTTGCAATGATATTAGTTATTTTGGTTCCAGAAAAAATTTTTTCTAAATATAATTTTTCGAAACCTATTTTTAGATTGATTTCTAAAATAAAACAAACCCTTGGGAGTCATTTTAAAAATAAAAGCTACAAATCGCTCTTTATCATTGGCCTTCTCAACGGATTTTTGCCTTGCGGGATGGTATATGTTGCCTTATTTGGTGCAATCGCCATGCAAAGCGCCAGTTTGGGGATTCTATACATGGTATTATTCGGGTTGGGAACGGTTCCTTTGATGAGTTCTGTAGTTTACATCAATTCATTCCTGACTGTTACTGTTCGGAGTCAAATTCAAAAAGTAATTCCTTATGTAGGTGTTGTTATTGGAATACTCTTTATTCTTAGAGGCTTAGGTTTGGGAATTCCGTATGTCTCTCCTTCTAATATGAGTTTATTTATACAAGAAAAAGCCAATTGTCATTAATTGGCTTTTTTTATAGATTTTATTAAGGTACTAAACTTTAATTGAAATAAAAGTAATTGAATGATTTGAGGGACTTGGTACTTAGACACTCAGAATCTCAGTTCCTTTTTTAAATTGTCATGGAGAATAAGGCGGTTTCCGGTGCTTTTCTTTTTAATCTTAGGTCGAATGCCATGCATATATTTCGAACATAAGGTTTTCCTGCTTCATTAACCTGAATACTATCTTTTTTAATGGTAATTAAATCATCGTTTTCCATTTCTTTTAACTGAATTAAAACTTCGGGAAGTTCCTTGAAGTAATTAGCGTTATCTGTCCAGGAAGTTTCAAATTTGCACATTAAATTTAAGATGTGTTTTCTAATAATAAGATCTTCATCAGTCAATAAATGGCCTCTGTAAACAGGTAATTTATCCCATTCCAGTAGTTGATAATAGTCTTCGAGGTTCTTAACGTTTTGCGCAAAACTGTACCAACTATCACTTATGGAAGATACACCTAGACCTATCATTAATTGTGTTTTTGAAGAACTGTATCCCATGAAATTTCGGTGTAATGTCTTGTTTTCAAAAGAATTGTAAAGACTGTCGCCTTTTAAGGCAAAATGATCCATGCCTATTTCATGATACTCATTTTCAAATAATAATTCCTTTCCTATTTCGTACAGTTTTCTTTTTGCATCGTCTTTTGGGATATCTTCATCATTAAATCCACGTTGTCCATTTCCTTTAATCCAAGGTACGTGGGCATAACTGTAGAATGCCAAACGGTCAGGTTGCAAGGATTTTGTTTTTTCGATGGTATCTATAACATCGTGAATTTCTTGAAAAGGCAACCCGAAAATAAGATCGTGGCCCACAGAAGTATAACCAATTTCTTTTGCCCAAAAAGTTACTTTTGCCACATTATGAAAAGGTTGTTCGCGATGAATTGCTTTTTGAACTTTTTCGGAGTAATCCTGAACACCAAAACTCACTCTTCGAAATCCTAAATCATATAGTTTTTGTAAATGAGCATGCGTTGTATTGTTTGGATGACCTTCAAAACTGAACTCATAGCCAGGCGCTTTATCAGCATGAGATAAAATTCCATTAATTAGATCTTCAAGGTTTTTTGGAGAGAAAAAAGTTGGTGTCCCACCACCCAAATGTATTTCCTTGATTTTTGGTTTTTCTCCCAATATTTTACAATATAAAGTCCATTCTTTTAAAACTGCTTCAATATATGGATTTTCGACCCCATGATTTTTTGTGATTCGTTTGTTACATCCGCAAAAAGTGCATAAGCTTTCGCAAAATGGGAGATGAATATACAAACTGATACCTTCTTTGGCGTTACTTTCCAGAAAAGACTTTTTGAGGGTCTCTATCCAAATTTCATTTGTAAATCCAGACTCATCCCAATAAGGAACCGTTGGATAACTAGTGTATCTGGGACCAGGAACATTATATTTTTGAATCAATGAGGTTTTCATAGTGGGAGTATTTGTAGACAAAAGTAATATCGCTTTTTCAAAATTAAAATGATAATTGTCATATTAGAATAATTGGCATTATATTCTAATTAGTTTTTTTGTGTATCGCTATTTCAGGAGGATGCATAAAAAAACCTCGAACTCTTAAAAGTTCGAGGTTTCAATTTTAATAAATTTGGAATTTATTCTTGATTCATATTTCTTAATTGTTTTAGTTTTTCTTTCCAAACATCAAGGCTTTCTTTATGGATGGCTATGTTTTTTCTAACTTCTAAAACAATTGAATTTTCTTTTTTTGCGTTTCTTGTATTGGTGAAAAATTGAATGTTATTCTCTAATTGGAATATTTCATTTTGAACTTCTTCAATTTTACGCATTAAGAAAATCTTTTCGTTATCCAATTTTCGGATATCGTTACTTTCAGATAAATGATCCATCCTGTTGGAGAAACGCATCATTTCAGTGTCTTTTTTGCTCAAACTTAATTTGTCAAATAGAGCGTCTAGAATTTTATTAAACTTTCCTTCTATATGTCTTCTCGGGAAAGGCACTTTTCCAATAGTTTTCCAAGTTTCTATATGCAATTTTATGGCATCTAAGTCAGTTTTGTGATCACCTGTCAATTGAAATTCTCGCAGGGTTTCCAAGTATGCTTTCTTTTTATCAAAAGCTTCAACTTCTTCACCGTTTTCTTCATTTTTTTGCTCTTTTAATTTGTCAAAATAATGATTGCACGCTTCTTTGAATTCGTTCCAGATTTTATCAGAATATTTTCTGGGAACATGTCCTATTCGTTTCCACTCTTCTTGAATTTGCTTCATTATTGGAGTGGTTACAGAAAAATCAACACTCTCTTGAAGCTCTTTGGCTTTAGCTACAAGTGCTATTTTTTTATTTAAATTTTCATTTTGGTCTTTTTTAATGTCTTTATAAAATGAATTTTTAAAGCTATTAAAATTTCTCACGGCGGTTTTGAAAGCAGACCAAGTAATTTCATTTACATCCGAAGGAACTTTTCCAGCTGAGAAAAAAGCGGTACGTAAATTTTCTACCTTCTCAATTTGAGCAAGCCATTGGGTATGAGCGTTTACTTTTTCGGTAGCTAAAACTTCAATTTTAGCAATAATTTCTTTCTTCTTTTCCAAGTTTTCAAGTTCCGTACCTCTTAAGTTTTCAAATAAAACCTCACGTTTATCGTGCAATTTTTTTGTAAGATCACTAAACTTGTTCCAGATTTCATCGCGATGTTCTCTAGAAACGGGACCTATATCTTCTTTCCAGATTCTATGTAAATCTTGCAATTCTCTAAAAGCTTTGTTGATATCAGCTTCATTAATTAATTCTTCCACACGAGCAATAATTTTTTGTTTTTGCTCTAAATTGTGTTTAAAATCAATATCTCTGGCTTCTCTGTCCAAATGTAAATAGTCATAAAAATTCTCTACATGGAAATGAAAATTATTCCAAACGTGGTTGTATTTGTCTTTTGGTATTGATCCTGCATTTTTCCAACGTTCTCTTAAATCATTAAAATGCTTTAAGGTGTCCTTGATGTTTGCTTGGGGGTTGATTAACTCTTTTAACTCTTCGACAATAGCCAAACGAACCTCCAAATTTGATTTTAAATTGGTTTGTAAGCTCTTAAAATGAGTGCTTTTATTGTCTTTATAGATGGTGTAAAACTGATCGAATTTTGTTTTCAGGGGAGAATGGTATCGGAATTCTTCATTTGGATCTTGGTTTTCCAAATTGAATTCTTCCTTTTTCTCTTCTAAAAGGTGGTTGTATTTTGCCAAAAACACTTTCTTTAGCTCCTCGACATGTTCCTTTACGGACATCACTTTTTCATTTGTGACTAAATTTTTCAATTCATCCACAAGTGCTTCCAGAGACAAGGTGTCATAATCAAGCATCGGTATCGCGTGACGCTCTTTTAGCGTTTCGTCTTCGCTTTCTTCGGCATTTGAATCTGCAATAGCATCCAAAACGGTTTGATTGTCGTTTTCAATGTTTTTGTCTGTAATTGCAATTTCTGGATCAGTGTTAGTGATACTTTCTTCTGTGACCGAATCACTTAACTCTTCTGTTTCCAAAACGACTGCTTCAGATTGAATTATTTCTTGCAATTCATTTGCTGTTTTTCCGTCTGCTTGGGGCAGGTTGTCATTCTTTTCTTCTAACATTTTTAAAATGTATAAGGTTTCTAAATATTGAATGCGAAAGGTAGTAAAGGTGCGCCAAAATTCAAAATAAATCCATGCATTTATAGCTTGATTAGTATGAAAACTTTTGTTTTTGGGTCGTTTTTCTTTTTTGAAAAAGTTTTGTTTAAAAAAATATAAGAATTTTGATTGCTTAATAACAAAGTAATCTGTTAATAAAAGTAGTTTGAGCATTAGCTTATAATTCCCGTTCCTCGTAATAAGTACAATATTTAGCATAAAAAAAGTCCCACCGAAGCAGGACTAAAGATTTTCATCTACGGCATATAGCCTTATTGTGATAAGATTAAAGATTAGAAATTTTAATCAGTTACAAACGTAAGCAAAAAATAGTTTGGTTTGTATGAGAAAAACAGTAAAACAGTTAATTATTTTTAGTGTAGCTTTAGAAGTTATTAGAAAACATAGATTGACATGGCAAAAATATTAGGATTAGATTTAGGGACAAACTCGATTGGATGGGCTTTGATTGATGATAAATTAAATAATATCATCGGAATAGGAAGTAGAGTTTTTCCAATGGGTGTTGAGAATTTAGGTGATGGAGATAATGAAATGTCAAAAAATGCAAGTAGAACTGGTGCAAGAGGTGTTCGTCGTCAATTTTTTAGAAGAAGATTAAGAAAGAAAGTTTTACTGAAATCACTTTCAGGAAATAATATGTGTCCAATGAGTACCAAAGATTTTGAAGATTGGAAACAAACTAAACAATTTCCGTCTGAAAAATTAGCAACTTGGTTTGCAGTAAACCCTTACGAATTGCGTCAAAAAGCGTTGAATGAAAAATTATCTTTAGAAGAAATTGGTAGAATTTTTTATCATTTAATTCAAAGAAGAGGATTTTTAAGCAATAGCAGAAAAGGAGGAAGCGACGATGGTGCTATTTTTAAAGGAAATGCCAAAGAGGGGAAAATAGGTATTGATGATACATTAGAAAGTATTGAGGGTAAAACTTTAGGTTCTTATCTGTATGAGATTTATCCAAAAGAAAGCCAACCCTTTCAAGATGGATTGGAAAGAATCAGAAATAGATATACCACTCGCAAAATGTATATTGATGAATTTGAACTGATTTGGGAGAAACAATCACAATTTCATACCGTTTTAAATTATGATTTAAAAACAGTTTTTGGAGGAAGAAAACAAGATAATTATGCGGTTGATGGAATTTTATTTCATCAAAGACCTTTGCGTTCCCAAAAGCATTTAGTTGGTAATTGTTCTTTTGAATCTACAAAAACTAAATGTCCAATAAGTGCTATTCCGGTTGAAATGTTTAGAATTTGGCAATGGGTCAATACAGTTGAGTATAATGGAAATAAAATCTCCCAAGAAGAAAAAACAAAATTAATTGAAAAATTACTTTTGTCCGATAAAATGGATTTTAAAAAACTACGAAAAGCCATTGGTAAAGAAAGTGCCGAATTCAAATTCAATTATAAAGACGATGATAAAATTGTTGGAACACATACTATTTCTAATTTATCCAATAAGAAATTTTTTGGTAAAAAATGGTTTGAATTCTCAGAGAAAGAGCAGGAAAATATTTGGCATGTTTTGTATTTTTTTGACAGTAAATCAAATCTGAAAGACTACGCCATAAAGAATTGGAATTTTGCAGAAGAACAGGCAATTGCAATTTCAAAATTTAATGTAAAAGAGGGTTATGCCAGTTTGAGCAGAAAAGCAATTGCAAATATTTTGCCATTTTTACAGCAAGGATATACCTATGATGTCGCAGTGATTATGGGCGGAATAAAGAACAGTTTTGGTGACAAATGGCAAAATAATACTGTAGAAAACAATCAAAAGCAACTAGACTTAATTGATAATGTAGAAGCAATAGTTAGAGCAAAAATTTCGGGTGGTTTTATAGATACGATTAAGGATTTACTTCGTGAAGAATTTCAATTTAATGACAAACAATTAAAGAAACTCTATCATCATTCGGTAACAATTGATGTTACCGAATTATTAGAAAAATTACCTGTTGGCAAAGAAGCAGACAAGGAAATCCAAGCTATTAGAAACCCAATTGTAATTACTGCTTTATTTGAATTAAGGAAATTAGTCAATGAATTAATCGATAAGCACGGACAACTTGATGAGATAAAAGTGGAAATGGCTCGTGACTTGAAAATATCAAAATCACAACGAAATAAAATTCGGAGAGATCAAAAACGATTGGAACGAGAAAACGATAGGGTAAAAAGCGAAGTTGAGAAATACACAAGAGTATCTCAGGATAATATTTTAAAATTCAAACTTTGGGAAGAATGCAAACAAACTTGTCCTTATACGGGGGGAACAATTCCTGTAAGTAAACTTTTTACAGGCGAAGTCCAAATTGAACACATTCATCCGTGGAGTCGTTCGTTAAACGATAGTTTTAATAATAAGACATTGTGTTATGCTGATGAAAACAGGCGAAAAGGAGATAAAACACCTTTTGAATTTTATGGAAACGATGAATTGGATTGGATTTCCAGAAAAGAACGAGCATTAAAATTATTTTCGGACACCAAAGAATATCCAAACGCTTATCAGAAATTCAAACGATTTGTGCAGCAAAAATTTGACGATGATTTTTCTTCAAGACAATTAAATGACACTCGATTTATAAGCAAAGAAGCTTCGTCCTATTTAACACAAGTTTGCAAAAAAGTAAATGTTTCGCCAGGGCAAATGACAGCTAACTTACGCCAAAAATGGGGTTTGAATACAGTTTTAAATGATGAAAATGCTAAAACCCGTGAAGACCATCGTCATCACGCCATTGATGCGTTGGTAATGGCTTGTGGGAAAACAAGTTATTTGCAGGAATTATCAAAATGGAATCGATACAATAGAAACTATGATTTGAAAGATTTTCCAATGCCTTGGGAAACGTTCCGATTTGATGCAGAAAAAGCAGTGGATAAAATATTGATTTCACATAAACGTATTTCTAATGATATCACCATTCGATACACTAAAGTGGAGAAAAACGGAAAAACGCATATAAATAAAGGTGTTGCTGCACGAGGACAACTGCATAAAGAAACCGTTTTTGGCAAACGAAATTTTAATGGAGATGAAGCATATCACGTTAAGAAAGCAATTGATAGTTTAACAACTGAAAAACAACTGGAAAAAGTGGTTGATGAATCTATTAGGAAGTTGGTTCATAAAAGGATTCAAGAATTAGGCGGATTTGTAAAAGGAAGTATTCCTGCAAACACTTTTTTTATTGTTGATGAAAACGGAGTGAAGCAACCTCAAATTTTCTTGCCTAATAAAAATGGTTCACCAGTTCCTGTTTTAAAAATAAGAATGAAAGAAAATATTAGTGGAGCAGAAAAGCTAAAAGACAATGTAAATCAATGGGTAAATCCTAGAAATAATCATCACGTACTTATTTATAAAGATGAAAAAGGAAATTTAAAAGAGGAAGTAGTGACTTTTTGGACTGTTGTCGAACGAAAAAGCAAAGGATTTCCAACGTATCAATTACCAGTTGATGGAAAAGAAATAGTTGCAACTTTGCATATTAATGATATGTTTTTGTTAGGATTAAATGAAGATGAGATAAATTGGGAAAATCCAGATTATGAGATTTTAAGAGATAATTTGTACAGAGTTCAAAAATTGACATCTGGAGATTATTTTTTTAGAAAACATAAATCTTCAACGGTAACGGATGATGATTACAAACAAATAAGGGGATTTGGAGAGGGTAAAACGGGATGGTATACTTTTAATCCAATTAAAGTAAAAATTTCAGTTTCAGGAAAAATTTCACGTATGTGATTCCATTTCAAAAGTTTGGTGTAAATTTACACCAAGTAAAAAAATATTGTTATGACACGACAAAGTATTTCTTTAGCCAATCAAAATGATGAATGGTTGAAAAAGCAAGTAGAAGATCAAGAATTTACCAGCAAGAGTGAAGCCGTTAATTATTTAATCAAGCAAGCACGGGAACGTGAAGAATATCACCACTATGTTCAAATGAAAATTGATAGAGGGATTAAAAGTGGATTCAGTATCAAAACAAAAGAAGAACTTTTTGAGGAGATTAAAAATCGATTAAATGTATAATTATAAGTTATCATTTGAAGCGGAAGAAGATATAATACGCATTTTTGAGTATGGTTTGGGTAGATTTGGTCTGCAACAAGCCACCAAATATTATGATATGATGTATGAGTGTTTTGATAGAATAGCTTCCAATCCATTTTTGTTCCCAGTTGTACTAAATTATAAAAATGCAGAACGATATTGTGTTTGTAGAGTTGACACAATTTATTACAATATTAATAAAGAAGAAGTAGAAATTACCACCATAATTGGGAGACAAGATTTCTGACAATAAAAATGTAAGTTCTTTGATATACGGTTTTTCTACCTCTTAAACATCTCAAACCACAACTGAAAAGAAGGGTTGCCGACCAAGGCAACACAGCTTTTCAGTTGTGGTTTGATTAAAGATTAGAAAACACGATATTTACCATTGTTTTGTTCCATCAATAGGGATTGTTGTGGTTTGATTAAAGATTAGAAAACACGATATTCGTTTACGTCTTACATGAATGGCTGCATAGTTGTGGTTTGATTAAAGATTAGAAAACACGATATTCGTGAAATTGGACAAAACACAGGCGATAAGTTGTGGTTTGATTAAAGATTAGAAAACACGATATTCAATGAACTTATCATTGTGCGGCGGGTTCTGTTGTGGTTTGATTAAAGATTAGAAAACACGATATTTAACCCAATTCACAGCGATCAAGCTTCAGGGTTGTGGTTTGATTAAAGATTAGAAAACACGATATTTATTTTCAACAGCTCCACCAACACAAACCTGTTGTGGTTTGATTAAAGATTAGAAAACACGATATTTAAAAAATCCAGACGTTAAGTTTTTACTAGTTGTGGTTTGATTAAAGATTAGAAAACACGATATTCATTCCGTCCACTCTCTGGGATCTTCCTTGGTTGTGGTTTGATTAAAGATTAGAAAACACGATATTGGTATGACTAAGCAATACTTTAAAGAAGCGGTTGTGGTTTGATTAAAGATTAGAAAACACGATATTATAGAAAAAGAAATTAACTTAATAAAAGAGGTTGTGGTTTGATTAAAGATTAGAAAACACGATATTATTATACATTGTGAATTGCTGAAACGGCGCGTTGTGGTTTGATTAAAGATTAGAAAACACGATATTTAATCAAGTAGCGCAACAAAAGCTCTTTTGTTGTGGTTTGATTAAAGATTAGAAAACACGATATTATCTTTTATTTCCTGATTTAGTTCGGCACGGTTGTGGTTTGATTAAAGATTAGAAAACACGATATTTTTGCAAATCCAAACGCTTTAGAAGACTTCGTTGTGGTTTGATTAAAGATTAGAAAACACGATATTTACACTACTTTCGATTCTATCATCATCAAGGTTGTGGTTTGATTAAAGATTAGAAAACACGATATTAGTAGCTATAGAAATGAAAACAAACAAAGTGTTGTGGTTTGATTAAAGATTAGAAAACACGATATTCAAAACTAATAGACCAACATCGGGCCATTGGTTGTGGTTTGATTAAAGATTAGAAAACACGATATTTTTATCTAATCCAAAAGTGAAAGGGACTTTGTTGTGGTTTGATTAAAGATTAGAAAACACGATATTTTAATAGCCCAATTTGCAGTTGCACCACCAGTTGTGGTTTGATTAAAGATTAGAAAACACGATATTAGACAAGCGCGACCTGAACCGCTCGCTTTTGTTGTGGTTTGATTAAAGATTAGAAAACACGATATTTTTATTTTCAAATTATTTTTATAATAAACCGTTGTGGTTTGATTAAAGATTAGAAAACACGATATTCATTTGTTTCATAAAGCGATTTCCTGATATGTTGTGGTTTGATTAAAGATTAGAAAACACGATATTTTAGAATCCGTATAAATTGAATCAATACTAGTTGTGGTTTGATTAAAGATTAGAAAACACGATATTAGCAGGATATAAGCAATTGAGACGTGTTGAGTTGTGGTTTGATTAAAGATTAGAAAACACGATATTATTCCAAAAGTAAAAGAGATGGCAGCTTAGGTTGTGGTTTGATTAAAGATTAGAAAACACGATATTCGTGCCCGTAACTCATTGCGTACCATATCCGTTGTGGTTTGATTAAAGATTAGAAAACACGATATTAACATTTTTCAAGTATATAATACCCATTTGGTTGTGGTTTGATTAAAGATTAGAAAACACGATATTAACTTCAATATAATGATAGACCAATCATGTGTTGTGGTTTGATTAAAGATTAGAAAACACGATATTGACATTTTTCAAATATATAATTCCCATTTGGTTGTGGTTTGATTAAAGATTAGAAAACACGATATTACCCTGCAAAAAGATATAAATACACTTGCAGTTGTGGTTTGATTAAAGATTAGAAAACACGATATTTGGAGAGGGATTAAAAAGCCCGAGCCGATTGTTGTGGTTTGATTAAAGATTAGAAAACACGATATTTGTGTCGTATAAATTAAAGCCACATTCTTTGTTGTGGTTTGATTAAAGATTAGAAAACACGATATTCCTAGAGTTAAAACTCTACGGCTTTGATTCGTTGTGGTTTGATTAAAGATTAGAAAACACGATATTAGAGTATATCTATGGGTATGGACAGGACTAGTTGTGGTTTGATTAAAGATTAGAAAACACGATATTTTCAAGGGAGCGAATTACAACAACCAAAAAGTTGTGGTTTGATTAAAGATTAGAAAACACGATATTGAACAGATTTGGATAGATATTAACCCCAGCGTTGTGGTTTGATTAAAGATTAGAAAACACGATATTAAAAATATTTAGGTTTATGAACGAATATCAGTTGTGGTTTGATTAAAGATTAGAAAACACGATATTAGTTGTGTTGTTAGCTTCTAATTATCATAGAATTAAAGAGAAATATCGTAAAATAAAATGCTCCTTTTTAGCACGTGATAGACTAGA
>Ga0184629_10000017_pt1 | contig 57587 bp, 48 predicted proteins | sample PLM4_32_b1_FD_133158 | JGI IMG/M metagenome (GOLD analysis project Ga0184629, IMG submission 133158) | Groundwater sediment microbial communities from an aquifer in East River, Colorado, USA - PLM4_32_b1 | ecosystem: Environmental > Terrestrial > Soil > Riparian zone | place: USA: East River...
CCTCGCGTGCGATCGCGATCGGCGGGAGCGTGACGGCATGAATGCGAAGCTCGATCGGCTCGCCTTGCGCGTATCGATCGAAGTCCGTGCGCGCGAACACGCGCGCGTTCTCGGCCAGCTTGCGGACCTCCTCCGCCACGACCGCGAACCCGCGCCCGTGCTCGCCGGCGCGCGCCGCCTCGATGCTTGCGTTCAGCGCCAGCAGGTGTGTCTGCTGCGCGATCGAGGTGATGAAATCGACGCTCTTGTTGATCTCGAGCGCGTTCATCTGGAACTCCCGCACCAGCTGGCCGGCGCGCGTCACCTTCTGGGCCACCTCGGTGATCTGCTGCACGGCGGACATCGCGAACTGCCCCCCCTGCTCCGCCTTGGCCCCGGCCTGGGCCGCCAGATCGTCGGCGTGCCTCGCCTTCTGGGAGACCTCCTCGACTTGGGCCGCCAGGCGCCGCGTGATCTCGGAGGTGCGGTTCACCATGTCGGCCTGTACCTCCGCGCCGCGGGCGATGTTCTGGATGGTCGCCGAGATCTCCTCGGTCGACGCGTTCATCTCCTCGGAGTTCGCCGACAAGGACTGCGCCGACTGGAAGATCTGTTCGGCGGTCGATTTGACCTCGCTGACGATGTTCAGCATCGAGGCGAGCATCGAGTTGAACGAGCCGGCCAGCTCGCCGACCTCGTCGCTGCTGCGCACCTCGACCTTGCGCGTCAGATCGCCGCGGCTGATCACCGACGCGAGCTCGGCGAGCTCGCGGATGTTCTTGGTGAAATAGCGCGACAGCAGCCAGGGGGCGCCGAGCCCGATCAGGATGTAGAGGCTGATCTCGAACACCAGCGACCAGGCGCCGCGCTGGGCGTAGAGGGTGTGGTTGAACACCAGGCTGATGCCGATGAACACCAGCTCGAGGCCCAGGAAGGAGACGGCCAGCTTGGCGCGCATGCTAGACCCCGCGAGCGCGGCGGTAGGTCCGCTCGCGCAGGTCGATCGGTTCGAACAGCGAGCGCCCGGCGCCGGACAGGCGCTCGACGCGGCCGAGGACGAGCACGCCGCCCGGACGCAAGGCGGCGGCGAGATGGAGCAGGACGGTCTCGTGCAGCGACGGCTCGAGGTAGATCAGCAGGTTCCGGCACAGGACCAGATCCTGGCCGCGGCGCGGCGGCGCCCTGAGGACGTCGTGCACGCGGAACTGGATGCGCGCGGCTTGAGGGGAGCGGATCTTCCAGGAGCGCGGGGGAGGAGCGGGCTCGAAGCAGGCCTGCAGCACCGCCGCCGGGACCTCGCGCAGGCTGCCCGGTTCGTACGCTCCGGCCCGCGCCACCGCGATCGCCTCGGAGTCGAGATCCGTGCCGAGCAGCTCCGCCCCCGCGGGCGGCAGCCCGAGGCGCGCGAGCAGGATGGCGATGGAGTAGACCTCGTCGCCGGTGGCGCAGCCGGCCGACCAGGCCTGGAACGGCCGCCGCTCGCGCGCGCAGGCCGCCAGTTGCTCCGGCAGCAGCTGCTCCTCCAGCAGCCGGAACAGCGACGGGTTGCGGAAGAACTCCGACACGTTCACCGTGAGCGCATGGAGGAAGGCGGCGATTTCCGCGGGGTCGGCGGCGGTGCGCGCGACGTAGTCGGCGAGGTTCGGGATCCCCGCGGCGCGCTGGCGGACCGCCAGGCGTCGCAGCAGGTAGGAGCGCTTGTAGACCGCCAGGTCGATGCCGCGCACCTGTTGCACCAGATCGCGCAGGCGGCGCAGGGCCGGTTCGTCGCGATCCGCGCGTCCGGCGGGGGAAGCGTCAGGGGACATCGCGGCCTCGACAGGCTGGGAGGGCTGGGATAGCATCCGAAAACAGCTCGTCTTCGTGTGGATCGCGCCGTCGGCGGGCCCCGGGTACGCTGCCCCGGCCGTCGCGCACCCGCATTCGCGATCCCGCAAGCACGGGTCCCGGCTCCCGGGCGACCCGAATCGCCGGATTGGCCGGTTCAAAGTAGCCCATACCCTTCGGCATTGCAACCCTCGGGAGGGACAGGTCTTGACTACGGACATTCAGGCGGTCAACGAGCGAGTCCAGGCGGAGTCCGCGTTCGTCGAACGCCTCCTGGGAGAGGTGCGCAAGGTGATCGTCGGGCAGACTCACCTGCTCGAACGGCTGCTTATGGGGCTGCTGACCCAGGGGCACATCCTGCTCGAGGGGGTGCCGGGGCTGGCCAAGACGCTCTCGGTGCGCAGCTTCGCCGGGGCCGTCGATCTGCAGTTCCGCCGCCTCCAGTTCACCCCGGACCTGCTCCCGGCCGATCTCACCGGCACCCTCATCTTCCATCCCAAGGAAGGGACGCTGGTGCCGCGCAAGGGGCCGATCTTCGCCCAGGTCATCCTGGCGGATGAGATCAACCGCGCCCCCGCGAAGGTGCAGTCGGCGCTGCTCGAGGCGATGCAGGAGCGCCAGGTCACCATCGGCGATGTCACCTATCCGCTGCCGGACCCGTTCCTGGTGCTGGCGACGCAGAACCCGATCGAGCAGGAGGGGACGTACCCGCTGCCGGAGGCGCAGGTCGACCGGTTCATGATGAAGGTGATCGTCGGCTACCCGAGCCGGGAGGAGGAGCGCGAGATCCTGGACCGGATGACCGGCGAGGCGGGGGAGCCGCAGGTGACGCGCGTGATCCGCCCCGAGGAGATCGTGCGGGCGCGGGCGGTGGTGAGGGGGGTCTACGTCGACGATCGCATCAAGGATTACGCGGTCAACCTCGTGGACGCGACGCGCGAGCCGGCGCGCCACGGCCTGGATCTGGCCGGCCTCGTCCGGTTCGGCGCCTCCCCCCGTGCGACCCTGTACCTGGTGCTGGCGGCCAAGGCGCATGCGTTCATCCGTCGCCGCGGATTCGTGACCCCCGAGGATGTGAAGGCGGTCGGACCGGATGTGCTGCGGCACCGCGTGTTGCTGAGCTACGAGGCCGAGGCGGAGGAGATCACACCGGAGGAGATCGTCCGGCGAGTGTTCGACGCCGTCGAAGTCCCCTGAGCCGGAACGAGAGCCTGCCGTGGTCCCCCGCGAGATCCTCCGCAAGGTAAGACGCATCGAGATCCGCACGCGCCGGATCGTCGACGAGACCCTCGCCGGCGGCTACCACTCCGTCTTCAAGGGGCGGGGGATGGAGTTCTCGGAGGTGCGGGAGTACCAGGTCGGTGACGACGTGCGCACCATCGACTGGAATGTCACCTCGCGGATGGGACACCCGTACGTCAAGAAGTATGTCGAAGAGCGCGAGCTGACCGTCCTGCTCGCCGTGGACGTCTCCGGCTCCAGCCGCTTTGGCTCGACCGCGCAGGCGCGCTCGGAGGTGGTGGCCGAGATCTGCGCGCTGCTCGCCTTTGCGGCGGCGCGCAACAACGATCGGGTCGGCCTGCTCCTGTTCAGCGAGGGGATCGAGAAGTACGTGCCGCCGCGCAAGGGTCGCCGGCACGTGCTGCGCGTGCTCCGCGAGGTGCTCTACCACGAGCCGGCGGGCCGGGGGACGAATATCGCGCTGGCGCTGGAGACGGTGCGGCGCCTGCAGCGCCGCCGCGCCGTGGTCTTCGTGCTGTCCGATTTTCTTGCCGAGGGCTTCGAGCGGCCGCTCCGCCTCGCCAGCCGCTTCCACGACCTCGTCGCGCTGGTGGTGCGCGATCCGCGCGAGGCGTCGCTGCCGGCGGTGGGGCTGGTGGGGCTCGAGGACGCCGAGACCGGGGAGTGCCTGGTCGTCGATACCAGCCAGGCCGGGCTGCGCGAGCGCTTCCGCCAGGCGGCCGAGGCGCGCGCCGCGCGGCTCGATCTCCTGTTCAAGAAGCTGGCGGTCGATGCGGTCGAGCTGTGGACGGATCGCGCCTACGACAGACCGCTGGTGCGCTTCTTTGCCCGCCGGGCACGGCTTGCGCGCTAGCGCCGCGCGGTGCGTAGGGCTCGCACTGCTGCTCGCGGCGCGGGCTGCGGCGGCGAGCGAAACCCCGCCCCGGGTCGACCTGCGCCTCGAGCCGGCCGAGGTGACCGTCGGCGACCCGGTCACGGCGACGATCAGCGTCGAGGTCCCGGCGGGAGTGCCGGTCGCGTTCCAGGATGACCTGAAGCAGTGGGGGAAGGCGGTCGTCCTGTCGATCGACGCGCCGCCGCCCGAGACGAACGGAGATCGCCAGCGGGTGCGCCGCGTCCTTCACCTGGCGGCGTACGAGACGGGTGAGCTCGAGCTCCCGCCCCTCGAGCTGCGGATGGGGGAAGGGGACGCGGCGACGGTGCTGCGCTCCGACGCGGTGACGCTGCGGGTGCGGTCGGTGCTGGCGGAGGGGGAGGAGCTTGCGGACCTGCGCCCCCCCTGGGAGCCTCCGCCGGTGACGCGCTGGCTCCCCTGGGCGCTGGCGGCGCTGGCGGCCGCGGTGCTGCTCGGCGCCTACCTGCTCTGGCGGCGGCGGCGCCGGCCGGCGGAGCCGCCGAGTCCCCCGCGACCGCTGCTGTCGCCGGATGCGGAGGCGCTGCAGGCGCTGGCGGCGCTGCTGGCCGGCCCGCGGCTCGGGCGCGGCGAGATCAAGCTCTTCCACGTCGAGCTGGCCGAGATCGTGAAGCGCTACATCCACCGCCGCTTCGGCGTCCCGACCCTCGAGCGGACCTCGGCCGAGGTGACGCACGATGCGCAGGAGGCCGGCCTGGACGCGGACGCGCTGGCGCTGGTGGTGAGGGTGCTGCAGGGGTGCGACGGCGTGAAGTTCGCCCGCCAGCGCCCCGAGCCGGCGGGGTGCCGCGAGCGGGTGGAGCAGGCGCGGACTCTGGTCGAGCGCACGCGGCTCCTGGCGGCGGCGATTCCGGATGCGTCGCCCGCGCCGCGGGAGGGGTGAGATGGAGTACCCGGGCCTCGCCCTGCGTCTGGCGCATCCATGGCTGCTGCTCGGCCTCGCGCTCGTGCCGCTGCTCCTGTGGCGCTACCTCCGAGTGCAGCGTCACGGCCTCGCCACGCTGCGGTACTCGTCGCTCGCGCTCGTGGGCCCGCTGAGGCGTTCCCCCTGGGGGCGGTGGCGGCACCTCACGTTCGCCTTGCGGCTACTGGGCATCGCGCTCCTGGTCGTGGGGCTGGCGCGGCCCCAATCGGTCGATCGCGAGGAGGAGATCCTGACCCGCGGGACCGATATCGTGCTGGCGCTGGACAACTCCACCTCGATGGCCGCCGAGGATCTGACGCCGAATCGTCTCGAGGCGGCGCGCCGGGTGGTGGAGGCGTTCATCTCGGGGCGGAAGGCCGATCGCCTCGGGCTCGTGGTGTTCGCCGGGACGGCGGCCACGCGCTGCCCCCTGACGCTCGACTACGATGTCCTGCGGACCCTGCTGAACGGCGTCGAGTTCGCGGCGCGCGACGAGGACGGGACTGCCATCGGGATGGGGCTGGCGACCGCCGTGAACCGCCTGCGGGATGCCAAGGGGGTGAGCCGCACGGTGATCCTGCTGACCGACGGCCGCAACAACGCCGGCCCGATCGATCCGGCGACGGCCGCCGAGCTGGCGCGCGCGCTGGGGGTAAAGGTGTACACCATCGGCGCCGGCACGCTGGGTGAGGCGCCCTACCCGTACGACGATCCGGTGTTCGGGCGGCGTACGGTGATGCTGCGGGTCGACGTGGACGAGCCGACCCTTCGCCAGATTGCGGAGACGACCGGAGGCGCCTACTTCCGGGCCACCGACTCCGAGCGGCTGCAGGAGGTGTTCGCCGCGATCGACGCGATGGAGAAGACCGAGGTCAAGATGAAGCGGTACGAGCATTTCGAGGAGCTGTACGGCTATCTGGTGGGGCCCGCCGGCATCCTCCTGCTGCTCGAGCAGGTGCTGCTGGCGACGCGCTTCCGGCGCTTGCCGTAGAAGACGCCATGAGATTCGCCGCCTCCGACCTGCTCTGGACGCTGCTGGCGCTGCCGCTGCTGCTGGCCCTGGCGCTCTGGCTGGCGCGCTGGCGGCGGGCCGCGCTGCGCCGCCTCGGAGAGCCCGCGACGCTGCTGCGCGGCAGCACCGCGCCCGGCAGCGAACGGCGCGCGGCGCGCCTCGCGCTCGTGCTGGTGGCGGCCTGCGGTGTGTCGCTGGCGCTGGCGCGGCCACAGTGGGGGACGCGCTTGCAGGAGGTGCGGCGGAAGGGGGTGGACATGGTGGTCGCCGTCGACGTCTCGCGCTCGATGCTGGCGCAGGATGTCTCCCCCTCGCGCCTGGCCGTCGCCCGCGCCGCCCTGTCGAGCCTGATCGAGCGGCTCCCGGAGGACCGGGTGGGGCTGGTGGCGTTCGCCGGCGAGGCCCAGCTTCTCTGTCCGCTGACGCTCGACCACGGCGCCGCCCGGGTGTTTCTCGAGGCGCTCGATCCCTCCCTGGTGCCGACTCCGGGGAGCGATCTGGCGGCGGCGATCCGCAAGGCCGCGACGCTCTTCGACGCCAGCGCGCGCCAGTACAAGGTTCTCGTGCTGCTCACCGACGGGGAGGACCACGATACCTCGCCGCTGGACGCTGCCAAGGAGGCGGCGGAGCAGGGGGTCGTCATCTTCCCGCTCGGGGTGGGGACCCAGCGTGGGGAGCCGATCCCGGTGCGCGAAGCGGACGGCCAGGTGAAGGACTACGTCCGCGACGAGCAGGGGCAGGTCGTCACCAGCCGCCTGGACGTTGCCACGCTCGAGGGGATCGCGGCGGCCGCCTCGGGAGAGTTCCACATCGCGACCGCCGGACAGCAGGAGGTCGGCCGGATCGCGGAGGCGATCGGCCGGATGGACCGCAAGGAACTCTCATCGCGGCTTGCCGAGAGCCAGGAAGATAGGTATCAGTGGCCCTTGGGGGTCGCGCTCGTCGCACTGGCGGCCGAAGCGCTCGCGGGTGAGCGCCGCTGGTCCAGGCGTTCAGGGAGGCAGGCATGACGCGTAGGACCGGATGGCTGGGAGTTTGCGTCCTGCTGGCGGGGGCCGCCGCACCGTCGACGCGGGTCGCCGAGGGGAACAAGAAGTACACCGCGGGGGATCTCGCGGGCGCGCTCTCCGACTACACCGCCGCCCAGATCGACGACCCCGATTCTCCCGGGGTGCGTTACAACCTTGGCAATGTCCTGTTTCGCCAGGGGGAGTTCGCGCGCGCGGCCGAGGAGTACCGTCAGGCGCTGTCGGCCGCCGATCCGGAGCTGCGGGCTCGCGCCCGCTTCAACCTGGGGAACGCCCGCTTCATGGCGAAGGAGTACCAGCAGGCCGCGGAGGAGTACGTCGGGGTCTTGAAGGACCGCCCCGCGGACGAGGACGCCAAGCGGAACCTCGAGCTGGCACTGGCGGCGCTGCGCCAGCCGCCGCCGGAGAAGTCCCCCAATCAGAAGCCGTCGGAGGACAAGCAGGAGAAGAAAGACAAGGAGGGAGAGAAGCAGGACCCTTCATCCGGACAGCAACCTCCGAAGCCGCCCGAGGACTCGCAACCCAAGGAGGGGAGCAAGGGGAAGTCGCCCGACGACGCCAAGCCACAGGATGACCCGTCACCTCGCCCCGGCGAGCCCGGGGAGCCGCCCGCCTCGCCCGCAGGGAACCCGTCCTCGATCACGGCGCAGGAGGCCGCGCGCCTGCTCGACGCGTTGAAGGACCAGGAGAAGCAGAACCTGAAGAAGGCGCTGCGCGTCGGCCGCCGCAGCCGGGGAACGGGGAAGGACTGGTGAGGATTCGCTCGCTTCGTGGACTGGCGGCCATCGGCATCGCGGTCGCCGGAGGGTGGCTGCCAGGCGGCGCTCCGCCGCTGCGTGCGGCGGAGACGTTCACCGTCCGGGCCACGGTCGACGCCAGCCGCATCGGGCTTCAAGATACGCTCGAGTTCCAGGTGCAGGTCGAGGGGTCCGGGTTCTCCTCGGTGGAGCCGCCGGACCTCACCCGCCTGGAGGAGTTCGAGGTCCTGGACGGTCCGCGCCGAGTGCAGCGGCAGACAATCGTGAACGGCGCCGTCTCCGGCGTGACGCAGTTCCTCTGGACGCTGGCCCCCAAGCGAGTCGGGATGCTGGCCGTACCCGCCCTCGCCGTGCGGGTGGACGGCAAGCCGTACCGGACCCAGCGGGTCGACCTGCAGGTGGTCGCGGGGACGGTGGCGACCCGGGTCCCCAGCGGAGGCCGGGGGGAGCGCGGCGGGGAGGCGGAGGTGCTGCTCGTGGGGGAGGTCGATCGGGCGCGCGCCTACGTCGGCCAACAAGTTACCTTCACGCTCAAGCTGCTCACCCAGGCCCGCATTCGCGGCGTCGCCTACCAGACGCGCCCCGACTTCAACGGCTTCTGGGTGGAACGGGAGTTCGACGCCATCGAGGATCCGAAGGGATCGGTGCAGGGTCAGCCGACCGTGCGCGACGGGAAGAACTACCAGGAGTTTCTCCTGGCCCGGGTGGCGCTCTTCCCGACCACGAGCGGAGCTCACCAGATCGACCCGGTGAACGTGCAGATGCGCGTCGCCAGTGAGCGCGGCGGCGGGTTCGGATCGTTCTTCTTCGACCGTGAGCAGACGATCCTGCGGCGCACCGCGCCCGTGACGCTCGAGGTGGCGGCCATCCCGGAGACGGGGCGCCCCGCCAGCTTCACGGGGGCGGTGGGGGACTACCGGCTGGAGGTGAAGGCCGATCGCACCGAGAGCGCCGTCAACGACGCCATCTCGCTCGCGGTCTCCGTCCGCGGCGAGGGGAACCTGCGCGGGGCGGGGGCGCCGGTGCTGCCGCCGCTCGTCGACTTCCAGCCCTTCGACCCCACGGTCGAGGAGGGGCGCTCGTTCCGCGCCGGAATCCTGATCGGGAGCCGGAAGTGGAACTACGTGCTCGTGCCGCTCGCTCCGGGCGACCAGACGATCTCGCCGGTCGAGTTCGCCTACTTCGATCCCGACGCCGGCGCGTTTCGCACCCTGCGCTCGGAGCCGCTGCCGTTGCGGGTGGCGAAGGGGGAGCGCCCCGCGGAGACGGTCGCCTCCGGCAGCGGGCGCCGTGAGATCACCGCGGTCGGCTCGGACATCCATTTCATTCGCCTGCCGTCGGGTCCGCTCGAGGACCGCCGGGCGCCGTTCCATCGCAGCGGCACGTTCGTGGCGCTCCTGCTGTTCCCGGTGCTGGTGACCGGGGCGCTGGGCGCCTGGCGGCTGCGGGCGCGCCGGCTGGATGGCGACGTCGGGCGCCGGCGCGCCCTGTCGGCGCGCCGCAACTTCCGGGCGGCGCTGCGCGCCGCGGAGTCGGCGCGGGGCGCCGGCCGGGCCGCGGAGTTCCACGCGGCGCTCAGCCGCGCGCTGACGCGGTTCGTCGCGGATCGCGGTAACCTCTCGTCCGCGGGGATGACTCGCGACCTGCTGCGGCAGACGCTGCAGGCGACGGGGGTCGGAGCGGAGGCGATTGCCGAGGTCGAGGCTATCCTGGATCAGTGTGATGCCGCGCAGTTCAGCCGGGTCTCCTCCGGCCCGGCGGCGATGGAGAGCTTGCACCGGCGCGCGGCGGCAGCCGGCGAGCGTCTGGAAGGTGCGCGATGAGATCCCTGATCGTGGCCTTGCTGATCGTCGCGGCCGGCTCCGTCGCGCATGCCGACGACCGTTCCGGGCGAGCGGCCGAGCTGCTGGCGGAAGGGAACGCCGCGTATGAGCGGGGCGACTACCACGCCGCGGCGGATGCGTACCAGCGGATCCTCGACTACGGGTTCGAGCATGAGGTCGTATACTACAACCTCGGCAACGCCCGCTTCCGGGAGGGGCGCCTGGGCGAGGCGGTCCTGCGGTACGAGCAGGCGCTGCGGCTGGACCCCGCGGACCGCGAGGCGGCGGAGAACCTCCGTCATGTTTCGAGCTTCTGCGTGGACCAGGTCGAGGCCCCGGACCCCTCTTTCCCCGCGGTGGCGGCGCGCTGGCTCCTGACCCGCACGACGGTGCGCGAGGATGCCTGGCTGCTGGTTGCGGCTGTCTGGCTGCTCGCGCTGATGATCGTCTCCCTGCTGGTGGCGGGGTCGCGGCTGCCGCGGCGCCCCCTGCTCTACCTCGCGGCGATCTTCGCGGGGCTGGCGCTGATCTCCGCGAGCTTCCTGCTCATCAAGGAGGGGGCCGGAGGAGGCGATCCCGCGGCGGTGGTGCTGGCGGAGACGGCCGACGTCGTCAGCGCCCCGGCCGCGGATGGCACGGCGCTGTTCACGGTGCACGAGGGGCTGCGCGTGCGCATCCGCGCGCGCCGCGAGGGGTGGGCGCAGATCGTGCTGGCGAGCGGCCTGAACGGCTGGATCCCCTCCTCCGCGCTCGGGGTGGTCTGAACCGTGGGACGCACCCTCGTCGTCATGCCGGCGTACAACGCGGCCCGGACGCTCGAGTCGACGTTGCGGGCTATCCCTCCCTCGGCCGCCGACGAGATCCTGCTGGTCGACGACGCCAGCCGGGACGGTACTGCCGAGCTGGCCGAGCGCTTGGGGCTGTCGGTCGTGCGTCATGAGCGTAACCGGGGGTACGGCGGCAACCAGAAGACCTGCTACCGGGAGGCGCTCGCTCGCGGAGCGGAGTACGTGGTCATGGTGCATCCGGACGACCAGTACGACGCGCGCGTCGTCCCCCATCTGGTCGGCCTGCTGCGGCTCGGCATCTGCGACGTGCTGCTCGGCTCGCGCATTCGCACCCGGCGCGAGGCGCTCGATGGCGGCATGCCGCTGCACAAGTACCTCGGCAACCGCGTGCTAACGGTCATGGAGAACGTCCTCCTCGGGCAGAACCTGGGGGAGTTCCACAGCGGGCTGCGGGCCTACCGGCGCGAGGTCCTGGAGGTGATTCCGTTCGAGGCGAACCGCGAGGACTTCGCCTTCGACAGCCAGTTCCTGGTCCAGGCGATTCACTTCGGCTTCCGGGTCGGCGATATCCCGGTGCCGGTCCGCTACTTTCCCGAAGCGTCGACCATCGGCTTCAGCGATGGGATGCGCTACATCGGGGGGACGCTGTCGGCGCTCGGCGACTACTTCACCCATCGGGCGGGCCTCAGGCGTTCCCCGCGGTTCGTCCGCTCCCAGCCGTCCCCGGGGGGGTCGCGATGAAGGCCCAAACTCTGGACTGGCCCCTTGCTCGCGCCCGGCGGTTGGCCTAGATTCACTCGACGGCCGCCCCTTGCGGCCCCCTTCCGGAGGAGTTCCCGCCGTGACCGCTCCTGAGCCTGCCGTCACCCGACCGCCGCGCGACGTCTGCGTCGTGGGGGCCGGTCAGTGGGGGCGGAACCTGGTCCGCAACTTCCATGCGCTCGGAGCGCTGCGCATGGTCTGCGACGCCAACGAGGAACCGCTCGCCGCGGCACTTGCCGGGGCCCCGGGCGTATTGGGTGCGACCAGCATCACCACGGCGCTCGCCGACGCGGAGGTGCGCGCGGTCGTGGTCGCCTCCCCGGCGGAGATGCACTACGCCATGGTGCGGGAGGCGCTCGCCGCCGACCGCGACGTGTTCGTGGAGAAGCCGCTAGCGTTGACCCTCGCGCAGGGGCAGGAGCTCGTGGAGATCGCCGAGCGCCGCGGCCGCACCCTGATGGTCGGCCACCTGCTCGAGTATCACCCCGCGGTCGAACGGCTGAAGCAGATGGTCGATGCCGGGGAGCTCGGGAAGCTCCAGTACGCCTACTCGAACCGTCTCAACCTGGGACGGTTCCGGCGCGAGGAGAACATCCTCTGGTCGTTCGCCCCGCATGACATCGACGTCCTGCTGCTGCTGATCGGCGAGCGCCCCTCGCGCGTGAGTGCGCACGGGGGCTGCTATCTCCACCAGGGGATCGCCGATGTCACCGTCTCCAACCTGGAGTTTCCGAGCGGCGTGCGCGCGCACCTCTTTGTCTCCTGGCTCCATCCGATGAAAGAGCAGAAGCTGGTGCTGGTGGGTGAACGGCAGATGGCGGTGTTCGACGATCAGGCGGCGCACAAGCTGGTCGTCTACCCGCACACGATCGAGTGGCGGGGGCGCCAGCCGCAGCCGATCCCCGGGCCGGCGACGCCGGTCGAGATCTCGGCAGACGAGCCGTTGCGGCGCGAGTGCATCGAGTTCCTCACCGCGCGCGCGGAGCGACGGCGACCGCGGACGGATGGCGCCAACGGCGTGCGGGTGCTCGAGATCCTCGCCGCCTGCCAGCGCTCGCTGGAGAGCGACGGCACCCCGGTCTCGCTCGCCCCTGTCGCGGAGCCGGATCACTTCGTGCACCCGACCGCGGTGGTCGACATGCCCAGCCGGATCGGGCGTGGCAGCAAGGTGTGGCACTTCTCGCACGTGATGCGGGATGCGACCCTCGGCGAGCGCTGCATCCTCGGCCAGAACGTCCTGATCTACTCCGGGGTCACCCTCGGCAACAACGTCAAGATCCAGAACAACGTCTCGGTCTATCAGGGAGTCACGCTCGCCGACGATGTCTTCTGCGGGCCGTCGATGGTGTTCACCAACGTACTGAACCCGCGCAGCGAGGTGTCCCGCCGCGACGAATTTGCCGCCACCCCCGTCGGGCGCGGGGCGACACTGGGCGCCAACTGCACGATCGTCTGCGGGAACTCGATTGGGGAGTATGCCTTCGTCGGCGCCGGGGCCGTGGTGACGCGATCGGTGCCTCCCTATGCACTCGTGGTCGGCAACCCGGCGCGCCAGATCGGCTGGATGTGCCGCTGCGGGGTTCGCCTCCCCGAACTGGCTGGGGAGACCTCCTGCGCCGCGTGTGGCCGCGGATATCGCAACAGCGACGGGCTTTTGCAGGCCACCGAGCCCGCCGTGCCCCGGCGCTAGCCTCCGGACCGCCTCCACACCCCGATCGTCTATTTTCAATGGGTTACGTGCACTGGCAGCAGCCTGCCCTCGCCAGCGGGTGTTCAATCTGGCCCGCGCTGGTACAAAAGCGTCCCCGGATGCCCTCTGAAGCTGGAACAGTTGCTTGACATGCCGGAGGGCCACGGCTAGCTTTGTCGAAGTCACTGCCTGCACGACTCTGGGTACACTCGAAATAACCCGCGCTTTGGGTGCGGGCTTGGCTTTGTTCGCTCCCTACGGGGGGACGGGGCAACGCTTTGATCGCGTCACCGAACCGCTCGCAGCAGGGAAGGGAAGGGCGCGAGGGGTGGTTCCGCCACGCTCTGCTGTCCGCCATGGTGCTGGCGGGCGCTGTCTCGCTGGTCCCTGCCGTGGAGCCGCTCGACGAGTACGTGATCGGGGTCGCGGACCTGCTCGAGATCCGCATGCCGGAACATCCCGAGCTGGGCGCGAAGGTCCCGGTGCGACCGGATGGGCGGATCACGCTCCCGCTCATCGACGACGTGGTCGCCGCCGGGCTCACGCCGGAGGCGCTCAAGGCCACCCTCGTGGCGGCGTTCAAGGGGTACGTCACGGTCCCGAACATCTCGGTGCTCGTCGTCGAGATCAACAGCCTGCAGATCTACGTGCTCGGCGAGGTGGCCCGTCCCGGGGTCTTCCCGCTCCGCAGCCGCACCCGGATTCTCCAGGCCGTGGCGCTGGCGGGAGGGTTCACCCAGTACGCCGCCAAGGACCGCGCGGTGCTGCTGCGGGACACCGACGGGCGCCAGGCGCGCATCGAGATCAACCTGAAGAAGGTCACCTCCGGGGATGACATCGCGGCGAACCAGCTTCTCCGTCCCGGCGACACGCTGGTGATCCCGTGAGCAGCCGCGCTCCCCATCGGGCCCTGCTGCTGGCCGGGGGCCTCTCCTTCGCCGCACCCGCATCCGCGATCGAGTGGTCGTTCCGGCCGGCGGCGGAGCTGCTGCAGACCTACACCAACAACGCGCAGCGGACGGCCACCGGTTCCGAGTCCGACTACATCACCGAGGTGCGCGCCTCACTCCCGCTCGAGGCGCGCGGCCGGGCCTCACGGTTCGAGTTCGGCTACTGGCCGACCTACGAGTACTTCTGGGACGACGACAGCCTCAACGCGCTGAGCCATCTCGCGCGCACCGGCTGGAGTCACGAAGGAACTCGCGTGCACGCCGTGACCGCGTTCACCTATCAGCACAGCCAGGATCCGCGCCTCACCGCCACTCGGCCCGGGGAGACGCCGGCGCCTGGCGCGCCGGCTGAGACCGCGTTCCTGGTGGAGCGGACGCAGATGACCCTCGCCGACCTCACCGCCCTGCTGGGGTTCAAGGTAGGCCGCTCCACTACGATCGAGACCTCGGCGATGGTGCTGGAACAGCGGTACGCGGATCCGGTGCTCGTGGATGGCAGGCAGCTCGAGGGGACCGTCGGGTTCACTCACGAGGCTTCGCCCGCCCAGCACTGGGATGCTCGCCTGCGGGCCTCGCGCTTCTCCAACGACGAGCTCGGTTGGCAGTCGTTCGGGATCGTGGAAGGGGGAGGCGAGTTCGAGGCGCGGCGCGGCTTGCAGCTGACGGCGCGGCTGGGATGGATCGTGGCGGCCAGCGGCGGGGTTCTCGATGAGCTGTCTGCGGGCAACCAGCTTCTGGGAGAGTTGCTGCTGGCCGGCCAGTCCCGATTGGTGCGCTGGTCCGCCGGCGTGAACCGGGACGTCACCACCGGCGGCGGGTTGCGGCTGGCTCTGTTGACCGGGGAGGCGACGGCGGATCTCGAGGTGACTCTCGGCGAGCACGACACGCTCGGGGTCTCCGCTGTTCGCTCGCACTCCCGCCAGCCCGTGGAGAGTGGCACGACGCTCGATCTGACCTCGGACCGGTTCGATCTGCGCCTGCGGCACTCCTTCAGCACCTCCTGGAGCGCCTCGTTCGAGGCGGCGCACCTGGAGCAGGAGTCGGACGACGCCGCCGCCGGCGGGGCGTTCCAGGACGATCGCCTGTCGATAGGGGTGCGCTGGACCGGAAACTCGAGACCCAAGGGAGTCTCACCATGAGCGATGTCTCCGGCAAGGTCGGGGTGTTCACGCGGATCCTGGTCCGCCGGCGCTGGCTGGTGATCGTGCCGCTCGTGCTCTGCACCGGCGGCGCCGTGGTCGCGCTCCGCTACATGCCCAAGATGTACCGCTCCACCACCGTGATCCTGGTGCAGGCCCAGAGCATCCCGACCGACTACGTCAAGCCGACCGTGACCAGCTCGGTCGAGCAGAACTTGAAGACGATCCAGGCGCAAGTGACGAGCCGCACGCGTCTGGAGCGGGTGATTCAGGACCTGTCGCTTTTTCCTCCGAGCGACGACCCGCGGATACAGGAACAGTACGTCGCGCACATGCGCCTCCTGATCGACCTCGAGGTGAAGCTGGACAAGAGCTTCACACTGTCGTACCGCAGCGAGGATCCCGTGCTCGCGGCACGAGTGGCGAACCGGCTGGCGGACGTCTTCATCGAGGAGAACGCCCGCGGCCGCCGGCAGCAGGCGAAGGCGACCTCGCAGTTCCTCGCCGAAGAGCTGGATCGGATGAGCGCCGAGTTGACCCTCAAGGAGGGGGACATCGCGGAGTTCAAGCGCCTGCACCAGGAGGAGCTGCCGACGCAGCAGGACGCCAATCTGCGCGCGCTCGAAGGGGCGGAGCGCAGCCTGCGGGACGTCCAGATGCAGATCGAGAGGGCGCGCGATCGCAAGACCATCCTGGAGGCGCAACGGGCGGACGACTCGTGGGTTCCACCGGGGGGAGAGTCCGCCAAGCCTGACGATCCCCGCGTGCAGTTGCGCGCGGCGCGGGCCGAGCTCGCCACGCTGCGACAGCGGTTCACCGACCGCTACCCCGAGGTGCAGCGGCTGCAGGCGAGGGTCCAGGAGCTCGAGCAGACGGTAGCCGCGATCCCGCCGCCGACGGAGACCCCCGACCCGGCCAGGCCGTTCGACGAGAGACTGCAGACCGAGATTCGCGCGGTGGACATGGAGATCGCGCACCTCGAGGCCGAGGAGCAGGCACGTCGCGAGGACGTGACGAAGTACGGGGTGCGCTCCGAGAATGCCCCTCGCCGGGAGCAGGAGCTCCTCGGACTGACGCGCGACTACGACTCCCTCAAGCAGAACTACCAGGCCCTGCTGCGCAAGAAGCAGGACGCGCAGCTCGCCGAATCGCTGGAGTCGGAGCGGCAGGGAGAACAGTTCGTGGTGCTCGACCGCGCCCGTCCGCCGACGGTTCCGTACCGCCCCGATCCGCTGCAGGTCATCGGCCTGGGCCTGATGCTGGGCCTGGCGCTCGGAGGCGCCTGGGTCGCGGCCGCGGAGGCGCTGCACCCGACCTTCGGTGACCCGCAGCAACTCCGCGAGGCGTTCGCCGTGCCGGTGCTGGCGGCGGTGCCCGTGATCCGCGTCACGAAGTCGCCGCGGAGCGGCGGCGCGTCGCGCGCGGCGCTCTGGCTGGCGTTCCTCATCGGGCTGGGGGTCTGCTGAGATGGCGGAGCGTGGCGGCGGACCCGAATCGAGCCGGCCCGAGCTGCGTCCGGGCAGGGGAGGAACGACCACGGCGACGAACCGCTTCCGGGACGACGCGATGCTGCCGATGCTGAGCGATCGCCAGGCGCACCCGGCGGAGGAGTTCCGCAAGGTGGCGGTGCAGCTCGAGTCCCGGGCCCGCAACGCCGGACGCGTCCTCCTGGTGCTCAGTCCGCTGGAGGGGGAGGGGAAAACGGTCACCGCGACGAACCTCGCTCTCGCACTGGCGGAGAAGGAAGGACGGCGAGTGCTGCTGGTCGATCTCGATCTGCGGCGACCTCGGGTCGAGCCGTTCCTGCTGGAGCAGGGGCGCGTCGGGCTCGCGGACATCCTGCGGGAGAGCGCGACGATCGACGGCGCCGTGCAGGTCTGTAGGCGCGAGCACCTGCATGTGCTCACGGCGGGGAGGTCCGCCGGGCGGAGCCTGTCGCGACTCGAGCCCGGCAGGATGGCACCCCTGCTGCGGCGCCTGCGCGAGGAGTTCGACTGGATCGTGGGAGATTGCCCGCCGCTGCTGCCGTTCGCGGAGACCCGCGCGCTGGTGACGCTGGCTGAGGACGTCCTGCTGGTGGTGCGGGCGGAGCAAACGCCGCGCTCGGCGGTCGCCGAGGCGCTGGCGGTGATCGACGAGGAGAAGCTCGCGGGTCTGGTGTTGAACGCGGTTCCCGAGGGACGCTGGATGCGCTACGGGTACCGCTACGCATACCGCTGGCGCGAGGACGGACCCGAGGGGTCCTGAGGCAGGCTGACTCGCTCCGGCCAGCCGCGAGGCACGGCCCCGGAGCTGCACGGATACTGCAAGCTGGACGAGGTTTTTCACGTGATCGTGGGGATCACGGGGCGGGGGAGTTTCGCCCTGGAGGGAAAAGAAACATGAGGACACCGGCGATGCTTGGGGGAAGGCCGGCGGCGGCAACCGAGATTCCGATCAATCAGCCGACGCTACCTTCGCTGGAGGAGCTGAACGCGCCACTCCGATCGATCCTGGAGAGCGCGCAAGTCACCAACGGCCGTTTCGTGCGCGAGCTGGAGGACCGGGCCGCGGAGTACTGCGGTGTGCCGCACGCGATAGCCGTGTCGAACTGCACCGCGGGCCTGATGCTGGCGCTCAAGGTGCTGGAGGTGCGCCGGCCACGCGTCGTGCTCCCCTCGTTCACCTTTCCCGCGACGGCGCACATCGTGGACTGGAACCGGATGACGCCGAAGTTCGCGGACTGCGAGGAGAACACCTTCAACCTGGCGCCGGATTCGGCCGAGCGTCTGCTGGACGATCAGGTCGGCGCGCTGCTGGCCGTGCCGATCTTCGGCAACCCGGTGCGCGGGGCCGCGCTCCGGCGCCTCGCCCAGAAGCGCCGGATCCCGATCCTCTACGATGCGGCGCACGCGTTCGGGGCGCAGCAGCAGGGGAAGTCGGTGTCGCACTTTGCCGACGTCGCGGTCTTCTCCCTCGCACCGACCAAGCTGGTCGCCGCGGGGGAGGGAGGGATCATCACCGTCCACGACGAGGAGGTGGCGCGCCGCCTGAAGGTGGGGCGCAACTACGGCAACCCCGGTGACTACGATTGCGAGTTCGCCGGCCTGAACGCCCGCATGAGCGAGGTGCATGCCGCGTTCGCTCTCGCGGGGCTCCAGAAGCTGGACGGTGCGATCGCCAGGCGCACCGAGCTCGTGGCTCGCTACCGGGAACGCCTGCGCTCGCTGCCCGGCGTCGGCTTCCAGGAGATCCTCCCCGGGGATCGTTCGACGTTCAACTACTTCGCCATGACGGTCGAGCCGGACCTGTTCGGCCTGCATGTCTCGGAGCTGGCAATCGCCCTCAAGGCCGAGAACATCGGCTGCCGGCGCTACTTCTACCCGCCGCTCCACCGGCAGCGAATCTACGTCAATCGGCCCGAGACCCAGGGCGAGGTCGCCCGCACGGATCGAGTCGTGGAGCGCGTGCTGTGCCTGCCACTGTTCACGCACATGACGATGGATCAGGTCGACCGGGTCGCCGAAACCGTGAGCGACATCCAGCAGTCCGCGGCGGCCGTACGGGCGGCGCTGACCGCTCCGGCCTCGCGCTCCGTGGGGGTGGGACGATGACACAAGCGAGAAACTGGACCGAGACACGGGCGCTTGCCGCCTCGCGCGTCGCGACGCGCGGCTCCGACCGGGAGCCCGCCGTCGAGGACGAGATCTTGACGGCGCGTGAGGCGCAGCGATTGCTGAAGATCGGACGCACCAAGCTCTGGGATCTCACGCGCCGGAGCGAGATCCCCGCCTACCGGGTCGGGAGCGGCGATCGTTCCTCGTTGCGCTACAAGCGCCAGGAGTTGCTGCGCTGGCTCGACGGGAACCGCATCCAGGGTTCCGCCCTCTGACCCTCGCAGGGCGGTTCGCCGGAGCCGGGGTTCTGGCTCTGGCGGGGATTCTCCTCTATGCCGGCGGCTGGGAGACGCGCCACGTGGTGCGGGAGGAGGTCGATCTGCCGGGGGAGGGCGCGCGCCTGCGTCTGGTGCAGATCTCGGACGTCGATTTCGGCGGTGTGGGCGCGCGCGAACGGCAGGCGGCGAGCCTGATCGCCGCGGCAGCCCCCGACCTGGTCGCGGTGACCGGGGATCTCCTGGAGTTTCGGGACGGCCGGGGGGAGCGTTACCTCGACGCCGCGATTAGATTCCTGGAGGGGTTGCCGGCGCGCTACGGGATCTTCTGGGTGGTGGGGGAGTCGGAACGCCATCACGTCGGCATCTTGCGTGAGGCGCTGGAGGGGAGTCGGGTGAGGCTGCTCTACAACGAGGAGATCGATCTGGCGCTGGATGGGCGGGCCATCAGCCTGTTCGGTGCGGGCCCGACGACGGCGCGCTTCGAGGCGATCGTGCGCGACGGAGCTCCGTGGCTGCGCGTCCGCTCGGCCGGCCTGTTCTCGCCGCTGGTGGATGCCGAGCCCGGCGCCGACGACTGGCACGACTACGACGTCACCGGCCAGCTGCGGTTCGAGGATGAGTTCGACTACGTTGGGATCCTGGCGTACGCCTCGACGAGTGATCCGACTCAGGCGTACGCCCTGGTGCGTCATCAGGATCGGCACCGCTTCCACCTTCGCCGGCTGGGACCGGCGGGCGCCGCGCTGGTCGGTGACGTCCTCAATGGCCCGGACTTTGTGCCGGGGACGGCGCTCGCCTATCGCCTCCGGGTCGAATCGCTCCCCGCTGCCAACCGGGTACGAGCGCGGGTCTGGAAGGCGGCCGACCAGGAGCCGGCCACCTGGGCGCTCGAGGGTCTCGACCCGGCGGCCGATCGGCCGCGCGGCGGCGCGGCGGGGATCTGCGCCAAGGGAGGCGGGGACGAACGCTGGTTCTCCGCCTGGAGCGTGGCACGCGTCGCCGACGGGGTGCGTATGGGTGGGCCCGACCTGACCGGGTTCGATGCGCGCGCGCCGCGCTGGCGCTGCGAACGCCCGCTGCGCGACTGGGCCGACCCCTCGGCGGTCGCCCGGCCCCTGCGGGTGCTGCTGGCCCACAACCCCGACATCGTGCTCGACCTCGCGGCGCAGGGGGCAGGTGGGATCGACCTGGTGGTGACCGGCCACACGCAGGGGGGGCAGATACGGCTGCCGTTCCTGGGGGCGCTCTACACCGGCACCGAGATCGGGACGCACTACGCTGCGGGGCTGTTCGAGTACGGCGGTTTTCCGCTCTACGTCAATCGCGGCCTCGGCACCTCCTTCATCCCGCTGCGTCTGCTCTGTCCCCCCGAGGTGACCGTGCTCACCCTCCCACTCGGGACTGCGGCGCTGGCGCCGGCGGATGCAGCGTCCGCGGCGGCGCCCCCCGCGACACGGATTCCGTCGTGATCGTCGCCATCCATCAGCCGCTCTTCGCGCCGTGGAGCGGGTACTTCCACAAGATGCTCCTGGCAGATCTGTTCATCGTCCTCGACCATGTCGCTTACACGCATCATAACCGGATCAACCGCAACGAGATCCGGCTGGCCGACGGCCGCCGCAGCTGGCTGACCGTCCCCGTCCGCACCCACGGGCGGGAGGGAGAGCCGATCCTGGACGTCGAGATCGCGGAGCGCGAGAACCCGCGGTGGCGCGAGAAGCACCTGCGGACCCTACGGCAGCATTACGGCGCCGCGCCGCACTTCCCCCCCCTCGCCCCGGAGATCGAGGCGATCTACTCCGAGCCTCACGCGCGGCTCCTCGATCTCGATCTCGCCCTGCTCGCCTGCATGCGGCACGCGCTCGGTATCACGACGACCCTGGTTCGCAGCAGCGAGATCGGCGGCAGCGGCGACAAGAGCCGCCTGCTCGTCGATCTCTGCCAGCGGGTCGGGGGCAGCGTGTACCTGGCCGGACTGGGGGGAAGCCGGACCTACCTGGAGGCAGAAGTGTTCGCCGCCGCCGGCGTGCGCCTGGCGTACCAGGAGTTTGCGCACCCGCTCTATCGCCAGGGGACGCTCCCCTTCGAGCCGAACCTGTCCGCGCTCGATCTGCTGTTTCACCTCGGCGCCGGCGCCGGCGAGCTGCTGCGCGCCGCCGCTCCGCAGGCCCCCGGGGCCCCCGTGGCCGTGGTGCACCATGCCTGAGCGCGCGCTCGTGCTCGCCCCGCACACCGACGACGGTGAGTTCGGCGCCGGCGCGACCCTGGCCCGCTTGATCGAGGAAGGGTGGGAGGTGCACTACGCGGCCTTCTCGACCTGCGAGAAATCGGTGCCGGCGGGGTTCCCGCGCGACGTGCTCGAAGGGGAGATGCGGCGGGCGACGGCCGCGCTCGGGATCGCTCCCGAACGGGTCCACCTGCGGCGTTACGCGGTGCGGGAGTTCCCGGCGGCGCGCCAGCCGATTCTCGAGGATCTGATCCGCTTGCGACGGGAGGTGGCTCCGGGGCTGGTCCTGCTTCCCTCGAGCCAGGACGTGCATCAGGACCACGAGACGATCCATCGCGAAGGGGTGCGTGCTTTCAAGGATCGCACCTTGATCGGGTACGAGCTGCCGTGGAACAACGTCTCGGCGAGCGCCGCCCTCCTGTACGAGGTGAGCGAGGCGCACCTGGAGACCAAGATCCGGGCGCTCGCCTGCTACGAGTCGCAGCGGGGCCGCTCGTATGCGGACCCCGAGTTCCTGCGGGGTCTGGCGCGAGTGCGCGGCGCCCAGCTCGGGGCCCGGTTCGCGGAGGCGTTCGAGGTGGTGCGCTGGGCCGTGCGTCTCCCTGGCGGGGAGGGTCGGGGATGAGGATCCTCATCGTCGCCCAGTATTTCTTCACTCCGGAACAGGCGGGGAGCGCCCGCCTGCACGAGCTCGGCCGACGGCTGGTCGCGGACGGACACGACGTGACGCTGGTGACCGGGATGGTCGACAACTCCGTGCGCCGCGTGCCTCCGGCGTATCGCGGCCGCGTCCGGGTGCGGGAGGATCTCGGCGGCATGCGGGTGCTGCGCGTCTGGGCCTACCCCCACTACCGGCAGAGCAACTGGGGTCGTCTGCTCCACTACGCGACCTTCAACCTGACCTCGCTGCTGGCGCTGCTGGAAGGGCGCGGCTACGACCTGGTGCTGGCGACGTCGCCGCCGCTCACCGCCGGAATCTCGGGCTGGCTCCTGTCGCGCCTGTACCGGGCGCCGCTCGTCTTCGAGGTACGCGACCTCTGGCCGCAGGCGGCCGTGCGCGTGGGCGCGTTGCGGGGCCGTCGCGCCATTGCCGCCGCCGAGGCGCTGGAGCGCTTTCTCTACCGTCATGCGAAACGCCTGCTCGCCGTCACCCCTGGTATCGGACGTTACCTGGTGGAGGAGGCGGGGGTGGCCGCCAGCCGCGTCGACGTGGTGACCAACGGGTTCGACCCGGCGGCGTTTCGCGACCTGCCGGATCCTGTCGACGCGCGCCGCGCCCTCGGGCTCGAGGCGAGGTTCCTGGTCGTGCAGGCCGGCTCGATCGGGCCGTCGGATCATCTCGAGGTCCTCGTCGACGCTGCGGCGCGGCTGCGCGACAGGCGCGACGTGAGATTCCTGATCGTCGGGGATGGGGACGGCCGCGCAGCGCTGGAGGAACGGGCAGGCGCCCTCGGACTGGACAACCTCACCTTCAAGGCTCCGGTTCCGCGCCGCCAGGTTCGGGAGATCTACGCCGCGGCGGATGCATTGATCTGTCACGTGCCGGCGTTCTACACCCCGGTGGCGCTGCCGAACCGCTTCCTCGACTATCTCGGCACCGGGCGCCCGATCGTCTGCACCGGCCCGGGAGACATGTCGGACGCGCTCGCCCGCTGCGGCGGCGGCGTCTCTGTCCCCCCCGACGACCCCGACGCCCTGGCCGCTGCGATCCTGCGGCTCGCCGGCGAGGCGCGGGGCGCGACGACGAGCGCGGCGCGCCTGGCGACGGCGGAGGGGCTGTTCGACTGGGACGCGGTGTACGGCCGCTACCAGACGGCGCTGCGGCGCGCCGTCGGCGAGCCCGTCGCGGTGGCGGTTGGCCCTGCGCCGAAGGCCGGGCGGATGGGAGCCCGGCGGTGAGCGACCAGGCGCTCGACTCGGCGCGGCGCGCGCTCCGCCGCGATCGATCCCTGTACCCGTTTGCCAAGCGCGCCCTCGACGTGGGAAGCGCCGGAGCCGGAGGCCTGCTGCTCCTGCCGGTGGCTCTCGGCATCGCGGCTGCGATCCGCTGGAGCTCTCCCGGCCCGATCCTCTTCCGGCAGGTGCGGGCGGGCCGCGGCGGGCGTCCGTTCGGGCTCTACAAGTTCCGCACCATGCGGGTGGGGGCGCGGTCCGACGCTGCGGGGAAGGTGCATGTCGACGCGCCGATCGCGGCGGACGATCCGGCGATCACCCCGCTCGGCCGCTGGCTGCGGCGCTACGGACTCGACGAGATCCCGCAGATCCTGAACGTACTGCGCGGCGACATGAGTCTGGTTGGTCCGCGGCCGACGATTCCGGAACAGGTCGCCGCCTACACCGCCTGGGAACGGCGTCGTCTGGAGGTCCTCCCCGGGATCACCGGCCTGGCGCAGGTGAGCGGGCGCAACAACCTGCCGTGGCCGGAGCGGATTCGGCTCGACATCGACTACGTCGACAGCCGCTCGTTCCGCGAGGATCTGCGCCTGCTAGGCCTCACGTTCCGGCGGGTCTTCCTCGAGCGCACGCTCCATGACGAGTGAAACGAGCGCGGCACGGCGAACGACCCAGGCCGATCCTTGCGAATGGGCCTGGGTCGATCTCTCGGGCGCGGGACGCGCGGCGTGGGAGGCCGCGTTCGAGGCCTTTCCGGATGCGGATGTCTACTATCACCCGGGATACGCCGAGGTCCTGCGACGCAATGGCGAAGGGGAGCCGGCCTGCTTGGTGGTGCGCTCCCGGCGCGGCCTACTGCTCTTCCCGTTCCTGCAGCGACCGATAGACCCCGAACTCGCCCGGAGCGCCGGCCTCCCCCCGACCCTGATGGATGTGGTGACGCCCTACGGATATGGCGGCCCGGCGGTCGCCGCCGCGGACGAGGCGGAGGAGGCGGAGCTGCTCGCCCGCTACCGCCGCATCATCGCGGAGGAGTTTCCTTGTCGTGGGCTCGTGGCGGAGTTCATCCGGTTTCACCCGGTCCTGGCGAACCACCGCGGCGACCAGCCAGGATTGGACCGCGTGCGGCGCAGTCAGACCGTGGCGTTCGACCTGACCCGAGACCCGGAGCGCCTCTGGAACGAGATGGACCCCACGTCCCGTAACAAGGCCCGGCGCGCCATCAAAGGGGGGGTCGTCATCGCGGAGGACGGAGCGCTCGCTCACTTCGAGTCGTTCCACGACAACTACCTCGAGACGATGCGGCGTCGGGACGCCGCAGCCGGCTACCACTACTCGCTCGAGTTCTTCCGAGATACCGTCGAGCAGCTCGCGGGAATGGTGAATCTGTTCGTGGCCCGCTCACAGGGGCACGTCGTGAACGCCGCACTGATTCTCCAGCGCGGCTCGCACGCCCACTACCATTTCTCGGGAAGTGACGAGACCCGGCGCGTGCCGGGCGCCAACAACCTGCTGCTCTACGAGGTCGCCCTCTGGGCGCGATCCCGCGGCGCCAGGACGCTGCACCTGGGCGGCGGCCGCCGGCCAGGCGATACGCTCTTTCAGTTCAAGGCCTCGTTCTCGCCGCTCCATCTCGACTTCTGGACGGGCACGGCCATCCACCTTCCGGAGGCGTACGAGCGGCTGTGCGCCGCGGCGGCGGCGCGACGCGACCCTGCAGCGCCGCCGGTCGATCCCGCCTTCTTCCCGCGGTACCGCGCATGAGCCGCGCTCGGCAGGTGGCGCCGTCGCCTGACGCGCACCGGACCCCGCCCCCCGGCGCGGACCGCCCACGCCCCGTGCCGCTGCCGGCCCCCCCCGCGATCCCGGCGGCCGCGGCGGCACGTGAAGGGGTCGCGGCCCTGATGCATTGCCTCCGCTGGCTCGGCGCGGTCCCCCTCTACCATCTCGGCGGGGTGCGGGTGTACCGCCGCTGGCGGGTCCGGCGCCTGCCTGCAGGGGAGCTGCGGGTATTGCGCTACCATCGGATCATCCCCGACGGCGACGCCGAGGTCACCTACGCGCTCGGGGTGAGGCGCCGTTCGTTCGCCGGCCAGGTGCGGCTGCTGGCGCGCGAGTTCAGCACCATCGACCTCATGGGCGCCGAGCGCTTTCTGACCGGGGAGGAACGCCGGGCCGGAATGAGGGTCCTGATCACTTTCGACGACGGGTATCGTGACAATCTCACCGAGGGGGTGCCGGAGCTCGAGCGGGCCGGGCTGCGCGCGGCGCTGTTCGTCGCTACCGCGGCCGTTTCGACCGGCGCGCGCTTCCCCTGGGAGCGGCTGAAGAGAATCGTGGAGGACCCGGGGCGCCGTACGCTGGCGCTTCCGGGCGGCGAGGCGCTCCCGCTCGAGGCGGGGGGAGCGCGCGGGCGGCGCCGTGCCTTCGTGCGCCTGCATCGTTGGCTCGAGCGCCTGCCGGTCGAGGAACGGGAGGCGATCCTGGTGCTCTGGGAGAGCTGGCGAAGCCCGGATCCACGCAATGACGGCCCGCTCGACTGGAACGGAGTCAGGGAGGTGGCGAGGCGCGGGATCGATGTCGGCTCGCACACCGTCCGGCATCTGCACCTGACGCGCCTGGGGAGCGCTGACTTGGCCACGGAGCTGGTGGAGTCGCGCCGTCGCTTGGAGGAGGAGCTGGGCGTGCCGATCGCGGCCATCGCCTATCCCTCGGGGGACCACGACGAGCGGGTAATGCGGGCGACGGCGCAGGCCGGGTACCGTCTGGCCTTCACCACGGTGCCGGGGAGCAATATGCCGGAGGAGCCGCCGCTGCGCCTGCGTCGCAAGGGGATCGGCGAGGCAACCGCGGAGACCCCCTGGGGCACCTTCTCTCCTGCCCTCTTCGCAGTGGAGGTGTCCGGCCTGTACGACCACCTGCTGCGGAGGATCTTTCCGTGAGCGAGGGATGCGATGCCTGAGCCGCGCGATCCGGCCGGATTCAAGCGGCAAGTTCAGGAGATCTTCGATGACAGCGCCGGCCGCTACCAGCGCGAGCGGGAGTCGCAGCCGGGATTCCGCCGTCAGTCGTCCTGGCTGGTGGCGACGGCGGGCGCCGGGCGGGGTGCGAGGCTGCTCGAGGTGGGTTGCGGCGCGGGCAGCCTGGTGGCGCAGGTCGTGGCGGCCGGATACCACTACTTCGGCTGCGACCTGTCTCCGCGCATGGCAGCCGGAGCGCGCGAGCGGGCGCTCACGGCCCGGGTTCCCGCCGGCATCACCTGCGCGGATGCGGAGAGTCTGCCGTTCGGGAGCGCGAGCGTGGACCTCGTGATCGCCGTGGGGGTGCTGGAGTATCTGCCGCGGCCCCTCCGCTTCTTGGAGGAGGCCGCGAGGGTGCTGCGCTCGGGGGGTCGCCTGTTGCTGAGCGTGCCGTCGTCCGTCTCTCCGCACGCACTTGCAGGGGACGCGTTCGACGCCCTGCCACACCGGATCCGGGCCCTCCTGCTCCGGTGCGATCCGCGGGCGTCCTTGCAGGCACTGCGCTCGCGTCCGGTGCGCGCCGGATCACTGCGGCGGACGCTCCGGCAGGTCGGCCTGACGCCCCTGCGGAGCCGCTTCACTCACTTCGTGTTCTTCCCGCTCGACCGACTCTGGCCGTGGGGAAGCGACAGGCTGGCCGCCTTCCTCGAGCCGCTCGGAGGGGTGCCGCTGGCGTCGCGGCTGGGTGCGCAGATCCTGCTGGAAGCGGTGCGCGACCAGGCGACGGCCGGAGTCGATCTGGCGCGACCGCGGACGGGGAGCCGCAGCGCCGCATGAGGCTACTCTTCGTCATCGGCACGCTGCAGAACGCGGGCACGCCGACGCACCTGCTCGAGTTGCTGCGCGCGCTCGATCGCCAGCGCTTCGCAATCGAGGTCTGCTGCCTGCAGAAGATCGGGGCGCTGGTGCCGGAGGTGGAGGCGCTAGGCGTGCCGGTGCACGATCTGCGACTGCCGATCCTCTACCATCCGGCGTTCGTGCCGCGGCTCGCTGCCTTGGTGCGGCACGTGCGCCGATTTCGCCCCGATGTCGTCCACACCTATCTCTTCAGCGCGGATGTCTTCGGCTCGTTGATGGCGCGCCTCGGCGGTGCACCTGCCATCGTGACCAGCCGGCGGATGGATACCTCGCAGGACGCCTGGCGCCGCTCCCGCGCCTATCGAGTCGCGAACCTGTGGACGGACCGGATCGTGACGCCGTCGGAGGCAGCGCGTCAGGCTTGCCTTCGCGCCGAGCGCGTCGATCCGTTGAAGGTGCTGACGGTCTACAACGGCATCGACTTGCGCCGGATCGATGGGGCTGCACCCGCGGTGGACCTGCCCCCAGGGAAGGGACCCTGGATTGGCACGGTCGGCCATCTGAATCCGATTAAGGGGCATCGCACGTTGATCGAGGCGATGCCCGGCATCCGGACCCGCCATCCCGAGGCTCAGCTCCTGTTGGTCGGCGGTGGAACCTTGCGAGAGACGCTGGCACGGCGGGTGCACGAGCTTGGCCTCGAACGCGACGTGCACTTTCTCGGCGTCCGCACGGATGTGCCCTCGGTCCTGAAGCGGCTCGACCTCTTCGTGCAGCCGAGCGACAGCGAGGGGATGTCGAACGCGTTGATCGAGGCGCTCGCGGCGGCGCGCCCCGCGGTCGCGACCCGGGTCGGCGGGAACCCCGAGGTGGTCCGCGACGGCGTGGATGGGCTGCTCGTGCCGAGCGCGGATCCGGCAGCCATGGCGCAGGCCTGCGGAGCCCTGCTCGCCGACCGCGCGCGGCTGGCGGCGTTTGGTCGCGAGGGGCGGCGGCGCGTCGAGGCGCTGTTCACCGTCGAGCGCATGGCGGCGAGGATGATCGAAGTCTACCTCGGCGTGGCGGGTGCTCCCGGTCACACCGAGCCGGTCGGCGCCGGAGGCGCAGCGTGAGCCCCGATCCGGCGCCACTGCGGCTGGCCCAGCGCCGGCCCGGGTGGGCGGGACGTACGCACTCCGCGCGGGGGGAAGGCACGACTGACAGCGCTCGCCATGCCGACTGGGTCGAGACGCTGCTTCTGGGCGTTACCATCGTCGCGCTGGCTCTCGTTGCGAGGTTCCTCCCCACGGGCCGCCCGCTCCTGGTGCTGCCGGTCGGGTTGGCGGCGCTCATCTTCGGCCGTCGGTCGCTCCACCTCGGAGCAGCGTTCTATTTCCTCATGCTCCCCTTCCTCGACCTGCTTCCAAAGCAGGTGCTCGGCGTCCCCTCGCTGAACTCGCGCAACCTGATGCTGCTCGCGTTGCTGGCCATCATGCTCTTCCGATCGCAGCTCTCCCGCTTCGCGGGTCACCGCACTGGCGCCGGCGCGGTCCCCGCCCTGACTATCACGGTCTTTGCCTGGATGCTGATCGGGATCGTCAACGCCTACTATCGTCACAGTGTCCCGATCGGCCAGTCGCTCGATGTCTGGAGCAACATGGCCGCCGTGGTGGTGCCGCTTTTCCTCGGTGCGGTGGCGGCGCGTGAGGGGGAGCGACCGCGACGTTTCCTCGCTGCGGCGCTGCTCACCGCTGCGTTGCTCGTCTCCCTCTGGGCGCTCAGCGGTCACCTCGCGAAGGTGGCCGGTGGCGGGGATCCCACCCGTATGCGGAGCGCCGGGATGTTCGGGCAGCCGAACAGCTTTGGAGCCTTCCTGGCGCTGGTGCTCCCGGGGTTTCTGGTGCTCGCCGCCAGCTCCTTCCCAGTGGTTCCGCGCCTGGTTGGTGCCGGCGGGGCGCTCGTCGTTCTCACCTGCCTGGCGAACACCCTCAGCCGCGGTTCGATCGTGGCCGCGGCCGTCGGCTTCGTGGTGCTGGGGTTGCTCCGTCACCGGGTCATGCTGGTGGCGGTGGCCGCCCTGGCGTTCTTGGCGGGACCCTGGCTCCTGCCAAGCATCGTTAGCGACCGCTTCAACGTGACCTTCGGGGGCGAGGAGGGGACCGAGGGGTTCGACAACTCGGCCTACACCCGCCTGGAGATGTACCGCGCGGCACCTGAGGTGATCCGCGCCGCACCGATCATGGGCCACGGCCTCGGCGCGTATCCATCGGCGGCGTATCGGGTCGGCGGCCAGCGCCTCGCGCGCTCACCGCACTCCTGGTACATCCAGGTGGTTGCGGAGTTCGGCGTGATTGGAACGTTGCTGTTCGGGGCCTGGACGCTAGCAATCGTGGCGGCGCTGTGGCGCCAGCGGTCCGCCCCCTCGACTCTCCCCGTGGCGCTCGGCAACGCGCTGCTCGCCTCGACCGCGGCGCTGGCCGTGATCTGCTTCTTTCAGAAGCCGTTCATCGATAACGAACTCATCCTCCCCCTCTACTTCGCCGGGGTGGGGCTTGCGATCGGCGTGGGGGTTCCCGATCGCGGGAGCGCCGCCCCCGGTCCGCGGCCGCTCGCCGCGATCCCGAAGGAGTGATCTGCACATGTATATCCTGGGCATCCACAACTCCGGCTGGCTCACCAGCGCGGCGCTGATCAAGGACGGCGAGATCCGCGTTGCCTGCCCGGAGGAGCGCCTGGACCGGCGCAAGTACTCGCGCGCCTTTCCCGTGGGCGCCATCCGCTTCTGCCTGCAGAGCGAAGGGATTCCGCTGTCGGCAGTCGACCACATTGCCATCGGCTGGAACCCGGGGATCAACGTGGCGTCGCGGTACCGCGGGGGGTTCTCGGAGCGCCTGCGTTACGCGGGGGAGTGGCTCTACTCGGTCCCTAACCATCTCTTCGGGCGCCTGCTGCCGCTGGAGATTGAGAGCACGGAGCAGGTGTTCCGGGCCCGCGGAGCGACCGCGCGGATCCACCACGTCACGCATCACGACGCCCATGCCGCCAATGCCTTCTACCTCTCCCCGTTCGAAGAGGCCGCGATCTTCACCGCGGACGCCTACGGCGAGCGCAACTCCACGACCTGGAAGCGCGGGAGGGGGGGCCGGCTCGAGACCCTCCAGACCATCGACTTTCCCCAGTCGCTCGGCTGCTACTACTCCGCCCTGACGGAGTTTCTCGGGTACACCCCTGATTCGGACGAGTGGAAGGTGATGGGGCTGGCGCCGTACGGCGATCCCGCGCGCTTCCGCGAGGCGATGCGGCGCCTGATTCGTCTGCTCCCCGAGGGGAGGTTCGAGCTCGACCTGACCTACTTCAATCACTTCAACTTCGACACCGAAGGTCTCTTCTCACCCAAGGTGGAGGAGATCCTCGGGCCGGCGAGACGTGGGGACGAGGAGCCCGACCAGCGTCACCGCGATCTCGCAGCGGCGATGCAGGAGAGCTTCGAGGAGGTGCTCTACCACGCGCTCCGGCACCTCCACACCCTGGCCCCATCGCGCAACCTGTGTCTCTCCGGCGGATGCATGATGAACTCGGTCTTCAACGGCAAGGTGCTGTCGCACACCCCGTTCGAGCAGGTTTACCTGTCGTTCGCGCCGGACGACTCCGGCAACAGCATCGGCGCGGCCCTGGCGCTGTACCACGACCTCCTCGAGGTGCCGCGTCCCGAAGCGCGGCCGGTCACGCACGCCTACTGGGGTCCGCAGTGGGACGATGCGGCGATCGAGGCGACGCTGCGGAAGTACAAGCTGGCGGTGCGGCGACTTGAGCGGCCCGAGGCGGAGGCGGCGGCGATCCTGAGCCGCGGGCGGATTCTCGGCTGGTTCCAGGGACGCATGGAGTTCGGTCAGCGCGCGCTCGGCAACCGCTCCATCCTGGCCGACCCGCGGCAGGCGAGCATGAAGGACGTCATCAACGCGGCCGTGAAGTACCGCGAGTCGTTCCGTCCCTTCGCCCCGAGCATCCTGGAAGAGCGGGTCCATGACTACTTCGAGATCGAGGCGGGGGGAACGGTCCCATTCATGGAGCGGGTGTGTCCGATCAAAGCGGCGATGCGGGAACGGATCCCCGCGGTCACCCACGTGGACGGCTCCGGGCGCCTGCAGACCGTCTCGCGCCGTGACAACCCGCGCTACCACGCGTTGATTACCGAGTTCGAGCGCCTCACGGGGGTGCCCGTGGTCCTCAACACGTCCTTCAACGTGCAAGGGGAGCCGGTGGTCTGTTCCCCGGAGGATGCATTGCGCACCTTCCAGACCTCCGGCCTGGACGACCTGATCCTGGGGTCGTTCCATCTGACGAAGTAGGGCGGGGAGATCGTGCGATTGAGCGGTGCAGGGCAACGGGTCAGCTTGCTCGCCGCGGTGGTCGTCCTGCCGCTGCTGGCCGGGGAGGCGTTCCTACGCCTCGTCTGGACTAATCCCTATCGGGGCCAGGGCGCGAGCTGGGTCATCCAGCTCCGGCTCCATCGCCCAAATACCGATCGCTGGATCGACCGATCCCTGATCGACAAGGAGGTGTCGCGCGTGCGGCTCCGGACCGACGCTCGCGGCTACATCCTGCCACGCGGTCCCTCCCCCGACCCGTCAGAGACCGTCCTTTTCCTGGGCGGTTCCACGACGGAATGCGAGGCGGTGCAGGAGCCGCTGCGTTTTCCGGCGCTCACCTGCGCTCTGCTCGCGGATACCGGCGTGCCGGCTCGCTGCCTCAACGCTGCGCGCTCCGGTAACTGCCTGCAGGACTCCATCAACATCCTCCTCAACCACGCGGTGGAGGACGCTCCCGACTTTGCCGTGGTGATGAACGCCACGAACGACGTTGGAATGCTAGCGCGTGCCGCCGGGTACGCACCGCGCGCCGCGCGGACGCAGACGTTCGGTGACGCCCTCGGCGTGCCTGCTGCGACCCTGTCCAGCTGGAGCTCGCTTGCCGGCCTCTGTCGCCGGTCGCTCGAGCAGTCTCAGATCCAGCCCCACCTCGTGGTGCCCGGCGCCCCCGGCAACGCTCCTCCGGTTCCCCAGGAGCCGTTCCGCGCTCGGCTGCGTGCCTTCGTTCGCGTCAGTCGGGCGCTGGGGGTGGTCCCGGTCCTGATGACGGAGCCACAGGCGCTTCGCCGCACCGTCCTCACCCCGGAGTGGTCGAATAAGGGGAACCAGGATCTCTTCAACGACGTGATTCGCCGCGTCGCGAAGGAGGAGTCCTCCCCCCTCATCGATCTCGCAATGGACCTGGAGACATTCCACCCTGGTTGGGATCGATCGCTGGATCTGCTCTACGACGGCGTGCATGTCACCGACGCGGGGTCGCGGTTTTACGCCGAGCGCGTGGTCGTCGGTCTGGAGCCCCTGTTGCGGGCCGCGGCGGCTGCACGATGACCCGGCCACTGAAGTACACGGTGATCGTTCCCTGCTACAACGAGGAGGGATCGCTTCCCGGCCTGGCGCTGCGGCTTGCCCGTCTGCGGGAGGATCTGGCGCCGCGGGGCGCGCTCGAGGTGGTGCTGGTGGACGACGGGAGCGCCGATCGCACGGCGGATCTCGCGCGGCGCCTGTTCGGCGACGGGCCCGGCTTCCGCCTGCTCAGCCATCCGCGCAATCTCGGGCTCGGGGCGGCGTTCGCCACCGGGATCGAGGCCGCGCACGGGACATTGATCGGTACGGTCGATGCCGACGGCTCGTACGACCCGCTCCTGCTGGTGGAGCTGTTCGCCCGCATCGAGGCGGGGGCGGATCTGGCGACCGCCTCGCCGTACCACCCGCAGGGAGAGGTGGCGGGTGTCGGCGCGCTGCGCCTGGTGCTGAGCCGCGGCGTCAGCCGCCTGTACGGCTGGGTGCTGCCGCAGCACCTGTACACCTATACGAGCTGCTTCCGGGCCTATCGCGCCGAGGTCGCTCGGGAGATCTCCCCCAGCCGCCCCGGCTTCGATGCGGTGGCGGAGATGCTGTGCACCGCGCTGCTGCGAGGCTACCGGGTGGCGGAGGTGCCGGCGCGGCTCGCGACCCGAACGCAGGGGGTTTCGAAGCTCAGGATCGGCAGGGAGATCGCACATCATCTACGCAATCTGACGCAGATCGCCTTGCGCCGGGGGCCGTTCGCGCAGCACGCGGCGGGCCGCTCGGACCTGGCGCTGCCACCAGGTGCCCGCGGGAGCGGCACGACGGAGCGGACATGAAACAGGATCAGGCGCGGGGTACCGCGAGTGCCGGCGTGAAGCTGCCGTCGGACGGGGACATCTCCGGCCGCTGGCTCGGCGAGGAGGAGCTCGCGCTGCTGCGCGAGGTGATTACCTCCGGGACGCTGAACTCGACCAAGGGGAAGATGGTCAAGCGGTTCGAGCAGGAGTTCGCCGCGGCGTACGGGATGGCGGAGTGCATCGCCTGCGCCTCGGGCTCCGCCGCGGTCCACACCGCGCTGGCGGCGCTCGACCTGCCGCCGGGCTCCGACGTGGTGACGACCCCGATCACCGACATGGGGGGGCTGACTCCGATCCTGTACGAGCGGCATCACCCGGTTTTCGCCGATGTGGACCCCGACACCGGCAACGTCACCGCCGCGACGCTCGAGAGGGCGTTCACCCCGGCCACGCGCGCGGTCATCGTCGTGCACCTGTTCGGCAACCCGTGCGAGATGGGCCCGATCGTCGAGCTCTGCCGGAAGCGGGGCCTGGCGTTGATCGAGGATTGCGCCCAGGCCTACTTCGCGGAGTGGGACGGCCGCCGCGTCGGCACCTTCGGCGCTCTCGCCAGCTTCAGCATGCAGCAGGGGAAGCACATGACCACGGGCGAGGGGGGCATGGTGCTCACCTCCGAGGCCGCGCTCGCCCGGCGCGCGCGGGTGTTCGTCAACAAAGCCTGGCCGTACGGGGAGGCGAACCCCGATCATGAGTTTCGGGCGCTCAACTACCGCCTGAGCGAGCTGCAGGGCGCCGTGGCGGTGGCCCAGCTCGGCAAGGTGGCGCGCGTGGTGGAGCGGCGTCGCGACAGCGCCGCTCGCCTGACGGAGCTTCTGCACGACGTTCCCGGCCTGGTCCTGCCGCAGGCGCCCCCCGGCTCACGGCACGTCTACTGGCGCTACTGCCTCATGGTCGAGCCGGAGGCGTGGGGAGATGTCAGCAAGGTCGGGTCGCGTCTCCAGCAGAATGGCGTCGCCTGTGTGCCGCGCTACATCCAGAAGCCGGCGTTCGAGTGCCGCGTCCTGCAGGCCGAGATGCCCGCGGTGCAGGTCCCGCGCGAGCGTTTCGCCGGCACCTACCGCATGCTGTCGCGCGCGCTGGTGCTGCCCTGGAACGAGGCGTATGGCGAGACGGAGGTGCAGTTCATCGCGGGGGAGATTCGGCGAGCGCTGGCAGCCATCTGAGCTTCCGGCGCCTGCACGTCGGGATGGGCGCGGCATCACCGGCCCGTCAGTTTGACAGGGCGGGCACCAGCGGCCATACGATCGCCTACGGACAGCCGGGAACCCTGACTGGACGACTCAATCCGCGCGCGGGATCTTCCGGGGCCCGCGCGTCTGAAACGACGGTTTCTTGATGCAACCTGCGACCGCGCGCCTCGCCTTCATCGTCTCGACCTACAGCCGGCAGACGCGCTTCATCGAGCGCGAGATTGCGGGGCTGAGGGCGCTTGGCATCGAGGTCGACGTCTTCGCCCTGCGACGCGATCCGGAGGACGACGGCGGTTCGTCGCCCGGGTCGAACGAGCCCCTGCTCCTCCCGTACTTCTGGTCCTGGGAAGTGCTGCTTGCAAACCTGCACTGGATCTGCCGACACCCGCGGCGTTATCTCGGAACGCTAGGCCGGATCGTCGCCGGGCACCGCCACAGCCCGAAGGTCCTTACGAAGGCCCTCGGCGTCTTCCCGAAGGCCGCGGCCTACGCCCGACGGATTGCCCGCGGCGACTACCGCCGGGTGCACGCCCACTGGGCCGGGATCTCAGCCACCGCCGCCTTCGCGACGCATCACCTCACCGGGCTCCCGTACTCGTTCACCGGCCATGCGTGGGACCTGTACGACGACGACGAGATGCTGGAGGCAAAGGTGCGGGAGGCCGAGTTCGTCCTGACCTGCACCGAGTACAATCGCGCTCAGCTCGGGCGGCGCTATCCCGAGGCCGCGGACGGAAAGGTGTTTCTCTCCTATCACGGCCTGGACCTCGGCCGCTACGCGTTCCGCGGCCGGATCGCGCCGTCCACGCCGGCGCGGGTGCTTGCGGTCGGGAAGCGGACGGCCAAGAAGGGGTTCGACGATCTCGTGCGGGCCTGCGGCATCCTGGTTCGCGGAGGGATGGAGCTGTCGGTGCAGATCGTTGGGTGGCCCGGAGACCTGGACGAGGCCTTGCTCCCCATGCTGGCGAGAGAGCGGATCGCGCCGCGGGTGCGAATCGACGACTACATGGAGGAGGAGCGCCTCCTTGAGGTCTTCCGTGGCGCCGACGTCCTGGTCGCCCCGTCGGTGGTGCTGGAAGGGAAGCTGCTCGACGGCATTCCCAACGTGCTGCTCGAGGCGATGGCGTTAGGCGTGCCGGTGGTTGCGACTGCGGTGTCCGGCATCCCCGAGGTGGTGCGGCACGGGCAAACGGGGCTTCTGGTGCCTCCCCGTGACCCGTCGGCTCTCGCCGCCGCCATTCGCCGGACGCTGATCGACCCTCAGGCGACCGCCACGCGTGCTCTCGCGGCGCGTCGACTTATGGAGGACAGCTTCGACCTGCGACGGAACACGGCGGTCCTGGCGGTGCTCCACGAGGAGGGGTGCGCAGCGCCACGCGTATCGCCTCGGACGCTGGAAGAGTGACGTATTGACCCTGGCTGCGCGTTGCCGCCGGCGGCGTACCCGGGGCCGCTGGCACCCTCGTCCAGGGCCTCCTGCCCGACGGTACCTCGTCCCGGATGTGGTATCATCCGCAGTCACTTTGCGCGGGGCACGGTTGGCAGGCCCCGAGGAGTACCGACGGGACATGCGGAGTCACCCTGTTCATCGTACGCTGATCGCGTGCGCATCTCTCGTCGCCTTCTTCAGTACGATCCCGTTGTTGGCCGTGCCGGCTGCCCCCAGCGTCCGCTACCCGTCCGGCTCGTTGCACACCAACTTCCGCGTCAACCCGACCATCTTCCTCACCGCATTCACGGACCCGGCCAGCCTGGCGACGAAGCAGGAGGATTTTGAGGTTCAGATCGCGACGGCGAACACATTCGACGCCGCCACCGTCGTCTGGCAGACCCTCCCCGGCCGGGGAGCCGGAATGGCCGTCCACGTCGACGAGCACAGCGGAGTCTTCCGGAACGCACTCGACTGCCGCACCGCACTGGACCATGGGAAGACCTACTTCGTTCGAGCTCGGCAGAAGACCCGCGGCGGAGCGTTCACGCCGTACTCGGCGGCGGTCTCCTTCTCCACGGTCGCGGCGTACGGGCCGGCAGGAGGCGGGACCAGCCGCTATTTGCAGGCGTCAGGGACCGACGCGGGTAGCTGCACGAACCCGGCACAGCCCTGCCGAACGCTGAGCTACGTGCTCGGCAAGGTCACGAACGGCGCCGGCGACGAGATCATCGTGGCGCCGGGCACATACCCTATGTCCCAGGGGCAGATCACCTTCAACAACTTCCCGGATCGCCTGCGGATCCGCGGCAGCGATCCTGCCAACCGCCCGATACTGAAGGCGAACTACGTGCCGTCCGGCACGAGCAACTTCGCCACCCTGACCAATGCCGTGGACGTGGTCTGGCAGGACATCATTCTCGAGGGTGCGGACAACTGCTGCCCCGCATACGCGACAAACAGCTATCAGATCAACGCCGAGGGAAACGCCCGCGTTTCCTACATCCGAGTCTCGTTCCTCAAGGGGATGCGGCTCACGGGCGAGCTCGACATGGTGCTGCCGGGCTCCCAGGACATCCTCTTCGACGGGTCCGAGTTCGTCGGCTTCCCGCTGGCGACGTCGTTCTTCCTCAATCAGCGAACCTACGACGGGTACCAGGAGCGCAACCCGTCGTTTCTGACGGTGGTCCGGTCGCGCTTCGACAACCTGAGCAATCACATCACCACGCGCAGCGGGGTGGACGTCCTCCTCGAAGACACCGTGATGACGCGCGGACTGATCCACCCGCTTCGCCCGGAAGGGGTGAACCAGAACTGGACGGTGCGGCGACTCGTCATGGACGACGGATTGGAGGGGTTCAACTTCTCCACTCGCGACAGCACCATCTTCAACCTCGTCGTCGAGAACTCCACCTTCCGGCTCCCCCTGGTGCTCTCGGACAACGCGCAGCTGGCAGGTACGATTGGCTACCTCGTGCTGCGCAACAACGTCTTCGTGGAGAACGGAGGCTGGCGGCTGCAAGATTGCGCGGAGGGGAACAACCCGAACTGCGTGTCCGTCCGGCAGGGCGGGACCGCGGATATCTACGACGCGACGAAGGACCGGATGGACATCGACTACAACGTGTATTGGCGGTCGATCGATACGCGCGACATCCTCACCTTCGACGACGTGGCATACACCCGGCGGAACTCACCGTCCTACCAGGACTACCTCAACGCGACGGGATTCGACCAGAACTCGCCGTTCCAGACCTACGGCAGCCCCGCCAAGAAGGATACTGTGGATCCCAAGCTGGTCCGTATCCAGCTCAGCGATCCCTCGAATGTGTCGGATCTCACCCCGACGCCGTCGAGTCCGGTGATCGATGCCGGCGATCCGGCCACCGTGGTCCCTGAGGGCGGGGGCGCGCGAGTGGACCTGGGCCAGATCGAGTACCTGAACGCGCCGCTCATTGAAGCAATCGATCCGGCGGCCAACGAAGAGTGTGCCGAGGTGGGGGCGGGGCCGATCGTGCTCCGGGTAGCCGACGCGCAGGAGGCGATCAATCAGGGCACGATCGTGACCTTGGTCAACGGCAGCACGGTCGCCCCAGGAATCACCGGCAGTGGGGCGCAGATCACGCTGAGCCTGCCCGTGCCCGGCGGTTTCCCCTCCGGCGGCAAGCTGACGGTTCAGGTTACCGCGTCCGACACCGCCTCCCCGGCCCACACCACGACGAAGTCGTTCTGCTTCTACGTCGCGCCCCCGGTCCCGTCCGGGGTCGCAACCAGCTGAGGCCAGCCCTGGCCGCTGGCCCCGCGACCGCGACACCGGATGCTCCGCACGCTCCCCTGGTGACCGTGGTCATTCCGGCGCACAATGCGACTGCCTTCCTCGGCGAGGCGCTGCGCTCCGCCCTCGATCAGACATTTGAGGATCTCGAAATCGTGGTGGTCGACGATGGCTCGACCGACGCGACCGCGGCACTGGCAGCCTCCTTTGGCGAGGTGGTCCGAGTCATCCTGCAGCCCAACCGGGGGCCGGCCGCGGCCCGGAACCGTGGGATCCGGGAGGCGCGGGGCCGTTTCATTGCCTTCCTCGACGCCGATGACCTGTGGGACGCCGAGATGGTGAGTTCCCAGGTGGCGGCGCTCGAGGCAGATCCGGCGATCGGCCTGGTGTCCACCAATTGCTGGTACACCGATGGGCGTCGTCTCGTCCCGGTGGTGCGCACGGCACAGCGCATCGCACATTCGGGCCATGTCTACAGGAGGCTGGTGCGGGAGAACTTCATCGTCACGTCGACCGTGATGGCCCGGCGCGAGTGCCTTGACGCAGTCGGGGGATTCGACGAGGCCCTGCACGTCTCGGAAGACTACGACCTGTGGCTGCGGCTCAGTCGGGTCTACCCGTTTCGCTTTCTCGACCGGCCGCTGGCGCGCTACCGCATTCACACTCAGGGCGCGTTCGGGAATCTCGAGAAGCGACTCACCGCGCGAATCCGGATCTTCGACAAGCTTGCGACGGAGCGCGACCCGGCATTCCTGCTCGAGCCTCGGGAGCTACGCGACATTCGGGCCGCGTATCTTCGGCACATCGCTTCGATCTACCTGAGCGGGAGGAATACCGGGCGCGCCCGCACGCTTCTTGAGCAGGCCCGCCAGTTGGGTGGCAGGCCCGCGGGAGACGCGATTGCCAGGTTGGTCACCTGGATGCCGGAGCCGATGCTGAACCTCCTGCGCCGGCTGCGGGTGGCGATCGTCCGTCCTCCCTCGGTGCTCGAGGCGTTCCGAACCGAGCCCGCCGCCGCGGCTTCTGCCCGGTCCCCGGAGCCGCGCCACGCCGCGGGGGCGCGAATCGCCTTCGTGAGCCAGCTCTACCCGCCGGAGTTCAGTGGTGCAGGTGTCCAGGCGTCCCGCCTCGCAGCCGCGCTGCAGCGCCGCGGCTACCAGGTGACCGTGCTGACGCGAGCGCTGCGCGGCTGCACGCAGCATCAACAGGCTGACGAGGATGGGGTGCGGGTCGTCCGGATCGCAAAGCACCCGGCCCTCCCCGATGGACCGCTGCGGCGGCGCGCCTGGGCCTTCGGAGCAGTCTGGGCGCTGTGGAGAACGCCGGCGGATATTCTGCATTTTCACGGCGCGTCGGAGCTCGAGCCGCTCATCGCGATCGGGCTGCTACGACGCGCGCCCGTGATCGTCAAGCTGCCGCTGACCGCAGCCCGGGTCCCGTCTCGAGGCGGCCGCACCGACCGTTGGAAGCGTGTCCGCCGGCAGCTCGTACGGCGTGCCGCCCGCGTCGTAGCAATGTCGGGACATCTGGTGGAGGACTGCCGTGACGACGGTGTGCCGCCCGAGCGCGTCCTGCGCATTCCGAACGGCGTCGACCTCCGGTCGTTTCATCCGCTGTCGCCGGAGGAGCGTGCGAGGCTGCGCTGGCGTCTGGGATTTCCGCCGGAAGGAGCGCTGATGGTAACCCTCGGGAGAATCAGCGAGCGCAAGCGCCAGAAGATTCAGGTGCGCGCGCTCGCGATGCTCAGGCTGGAGGGCGTCGAGGCGACCCTGCTCTGTGCCGGCCCGCGCGCGCTGCCGTACGCGGACGAGCTGCAGGCGGACGCGGAGCGCCTGGGAGTCGCCGACCGGGTAATCCTCCGAGAGTTCGAGCACCCGGACGCCGCCCGCCGCGCCCTCCAGGCGGCGAGCGTCTTCACCCTCACGTCGGTGCGCGAGGGGCAGCCGAACTCGTTGTTGGAGGCGATGGGGTGCGGCCTTCCCGTCGTCTCCTCGACCCTTCCTGGGATCACTGACGAGATCCTCGTCGACGGCCGGAGCGGGATTCTGCTTCGCGAAACCACGGAAACGGCGCTCGCGGCGGCCTGGCGGTGGCTGCTCAGCCACCCGGAGGAGGCGAACGCGCTCGGCGAGGCGGCCCGGCGATGGGCCGAGGAGCAGCACGACCTCGAGAGAATTGCCGATCGCTATGCCGCGACGTACACCGCGCTCCTCGGCAGGGGCGATCATGCGGCTGCCGCCGCCGAGCGGGAGCGCTAGCGATGTGCGGGATCGTGGGGCGCTTCGGCGCGGGGAGTCCGGGCGATCTGGAGCCGGCGCTGGCGGCGCTCCGCCATCGCGGGCCCGACTCCGAGGGGACGAGGATCGGCCCCGGGTGGGCGATGGGGATCCGCCGCCTGGCGATCATCGACGTCAGCCACGGCGACCAGCCGCTGAGCAATGAAGATGGCAGCATCTGGGTGGTCTGCAATGGCGAGATCTACAACCACCTCGAGCTGCAGAAGGACCTGAAGGCTCGCGGCCACCGGTTCCGGACCGGCTCGGACGCGGAGGTGATCGTCCACCTGTTCGAGGAATTCGGGGAGCAGTTCGTCGAGCGGCTGCAAGGGATGTTCGCGCTGTTCCTGGCGACTCCCCGCGGCTGCTACGTCGCCCGCGATCGGCTGGGGATCAAGCCGCTGTACCGCTTGACCACCCCGGCCGGAGTCTATTTCGCATCGGAGATCCGCGCGCTCCGCGCAGTTCCCTCCGCTCCACCCGCGCAGACCGAGGCCTCCCGCGTCTCCGATTATTTCGTGTTCCGGTACGTGCCGGAGCCACGGACGGCGTTCGTCGGCATCGACCGTGTCCCGGCAGGGCACCTGATTCGCCTCGACGCCAACGGAGAGCAGGCGCGGCGCTACTGGCGTCTGGAGCAGCCAGCCCCGTACGCCGGTTCGTTCGCTGATGCGGTGGCGGAGTGCCGGTCCAGGCTGCAGGGTGTGGTCGCCGCCCACCTGATGTCGGAACGCCCGCTGGGGGTATTCCTGAGCGGCGGGCTCGATTCCTCGGTGCTGGCGGCGCTGGCGGTTCAATCGGCCGGGAGTCGCGTTCACCTCCTGACTGCGGCGTTCCCGGATAGCGACCGGGACGAGACGGAGCACGCGCGCCGGGTCGCGGAGCATCTCGGTGCGCCGCACCACGTCTTGCCGATCCCGCGCCTCGCTCTCGACACCTGGCGCCACGCGGTTGCGGCACTGGAGGACCTGGTGTCGGAGCCGGCGGCGATCCCGCTCTGGCTGCTCTCGCGGCTGGCGCGCGACTCCATGACCGTGGCGTTCCTCGGGGAGGGAAGCGATGAGGTACATCTCGGTTACAGCGTCTTCGCGAGGCTTCGCTCCCGCGCCGCGCGGCGACGCTGGGCGCGGTTCCTTCCCTGGCCGCCGATGCGCGGTCGCTGGGCCGATCGCCTGGGGTGGCCGGCGGAGGATGAGTTCGGCTTCCTGGCGCGGTTCACGAACCTGACCCTGCCGCCCGAGGATTTTCCTGCGTTTCTGCCGGGGCTTCCGCCGCCGCCGCAGCGCCTGCGCGACCGGATTGAGGAGCTGACGGCGCGCCTCCCGGGCCCGCCCGCGCTGCGGGACCGAGTCTTCCGCCTGGAAGGCTGGATGAAAGACGACTTGCTGACCAAGGTGGACAAGACGACGATGGCCTGGGGGATCGAGGCGCGGGTTCCGTATCTTGATCACACCTACGTCGAGTGGAGCCTGACGCTGCCGGTCTCCTTCGCCTTGCGCGGCGGGCGCACCAAGGCAGTGCTGCGAGCCGTGGCGGAGGACCTCCTCCCAGCAGCGATCACCTCCCGCAAGCAGCACGGCTTCCTGCTCCCGCTCGCCCGCTTCCTCGACCTCCTACCCCGTCAGGAGATGCTCGAGATGCTCCGCTCGCGCGAGGCGCTGTGGCGGACGGCCTTCGAGGCGCCGCCGATCGAAGCTCACCTACTGAGGTTCGAGCGGGGCGATCTGGGAGCAGCGCCCTTTCTGTTCCAGCTCCTGCAGGGCGAGCTGTGGCGACGGACCTGGCTGTGACCCGGCGGCTGTTGAGCGCGCCACCGACGGTGCGGTCCGTTGACCGCTGGTGCCAGGCGTGACGGCGCGGCCGTTCATGGGTGCCGGCGGCCGTGTCCTGCAGAACGTCGCCTCTGGCTGGGTGCAGTTCGCGCTCCAGATCGGCGTGAGCCTGTTCCTCACGCCATTTGTGATCCATCGCGCCGGCCTGGCGGCGTACGGTGTCTTCCTGCTCGTCGAATCCATTCTCGGGTATTCAGAGTTCCTCTACCTCGGGCTGGGGTCGGCGATCAGCAAGTACGCCGCGCACTACCGGGCCACCGAAGATCTCGAAAAGATGCGGCGCCTGGGGGGAACGATCCTCGGGATGTACCTGGCGTGTGGGGGAGTTCTCGCGCTCGCGGTTTGGGCCGCGGCGCCGCTGGTGCCACGCGCATTCCGGCTGGATGCCGTGCACGCAGCCGATGCCGTATTCGTGGCTCGAATCATCGCATTGTCCACTGGCCTGGCGTTTCCTGCCTCGGCGTTCTCCGGACTTCTTCGCGGCTATGAGAAGATCGCCGCGCTGAACTACCTGAAGTCAGGCGAGTTGCTGCTCCGGCTGGTGCTCATCGTGGGGCTGCTCCAACCCGAGGGAGCGCTGCGCACGCTCGCGGGGGTGAGCTTCGCAGTAGGGCTGTTCGGTTCGCTGAGCCGCAGTCTGCTCGGGCTGGTCACCCTGGAGGTCCTTCCCGACCCGCGACAGTTCCGCTGGGCGACATTGCGTGAAGTATCAGGCTTTTCCCTTTTTTCCTTCCTGGGGAACGTGGCGGAACGGATCCTGTTCCGCACCGACAGCATCGTGATTGGCGCCGTGATCTCCTCGTCCGCGATCACCGCCTACGCAGTGCCTGGCCGGCTCATTGAATACGTGCGCCAGCTCCTGATGCGCTTTCGCGAGGCACTGCAGCCCACCTTCGCGGTACTTACCTCCCGCGGCGACCAGGAGGGCGTGCGCTCGATGCTCGCGAACACCGGCCGCTGGGCAGCCGTGCTCGTGCTGCCACTTGCCTCGATGCTGGCCTTCGGCGGCGCCCCCTTCCTGCACATCTGGATTGGCGAGGAGTTCAAGGAGGCACCCTGGATCCTCGGCTTCCTGGCGATTGCGCAGGCCGTGCGGGCGCCCTCCTACGCCTGCGAAGCAGTGCTGTGGGGTGGGGGACGAGCGGGGCTGATCGCCTCCCTCACCGTCGTCGAGGCGGTTGCCAATCTCGTGCTGAGCCTCTGCTGGGTTGGAGCGTACGGGATTGTCGGCGTGGCCGCCGGGACGATGGTTCCATCGCTGCTCCTGTCGGCCATCGTCATGCCGATGCTCGCCTGCCGCGTGTCGGGCTTGCCGCTCCCGACGTTCCTGTGGGGCACCTGGGGACCGACCCTCGCCGCGGCCCTGCCGATGGTCGCGCTGCACGCGCTGCTCCGGCCCGGGACGACAGGCGGCGTGCTCGATCTTGCCTGGCGCCTCGCGGTCGGACTCCTCGCGTACCTTCCTCTTGCCTGGTGGCTGGGGTTGAACAGCGCTGACCGGGAGCAGATCCGTGTCCGCCTGCCTCGCCGGGGCCGCGACCGGCCCGGGCGCGCCCGCTGATCGCGCCGGGCGGAGCGAACGACCCAGGCGGCCGCCCACCGCCAGCCGAGCCGAATTCGTCGCCCGACCAGCTGGCGCCTGCGGTGGGATACGGATGCCTGCGGACCGGAATGAAAGCAACACTCCATTTCTGCAATCACTTACGTGTGTTCGGTCCTTGACAATCCTCGCCTCGGTCCCTACTGTCTCCAAGCTGCGGATCAGCGCACGATTGGGCGTTGGCGGGGTTCGGCCCCGGGCGGCGCGGGAGGAGCGTGGGTGGCGTCACCGCCGAGGCTCGCCGTAGTGATCTCCCGGTTCACCCGCGAATCGACCTTTATCGCCCGTGAGTTGGTCGAGCTGCACCAGCTCGGTATTCGCCTCGATGTCTACTCGCTGCGCCGACCCTCAAGGGATGATCGACACTGGTTCGCGACGGCGCTTCCCGGCGCCCGGCTGGCGGCGCCGCCATACCTCCTGTCGGCGGAGGTGCTGGCGGCCGCGGCGAGCACGCTGTCTACGCAACCACGCCTACTCGGAGGGCTGCTGCGGCGGGTATTGAGGGACTCCTCGGCGCATCCCCGCGTTCTGCTGCGGACGCTTGCGGTGGTTCCCAAATCGCTGGCCATCGCCCGCGATGTGCAACGTCGTGGCGCCGTCCGGGTGCACTCGCACTGGGCAACGGTCGCGGCGACGTCGGGGTGGATCGCGGCGACGCTCTCACGGCGGCGGTTCAGCCTGACGGCGCACGCCTGGGACATCACCTTCGACGACTGCCTGCACCGCGTGAAGATGAGCGCCGCCGACTGGATCGTGACCTGCAACAGCTTCGGACGGGCCCAGCTCCTGGAGCGACATGGCGCGTGGCTCGAGCCGAAGGTGCGCCTCATCTACCACGGTCTCGATCTCGATTCGTACTCCCCTCCAGCGGACGGTAGAAGAGAGGAGTCGACGATACTGGCCGTCGGACGGCTGACGGAACAGAAGGGATTTCACGTGCTTGTCGAGGCCTGCAGACAGCTCCGGGATGCTGGGGTGCCGTTCACCTGCGAGATCGCGGGGAGCGATGCCGACATGTCGAAGCGTCTCCGCCGCGACATCGAGGCGGCAGACCTGAGTGCGCGGGTGCGCCTGCTTGGCTTCATGGAGCCGCCGGCCCTGATCCCGTTCTACCAGCGGGCGACGGTGCTCGCGGCTCCGACGGTGGTGTCGCGGCGAGGGGAGACCGACGGCCTGCCAAACGTCATTCTCGAGGCGATGGCCTGCGGGGCGCCGGTGGTTGGAACGACAGCGGCTGGTCTGCCGGAGGCCATTCTCCACGGCCGCACGGGCTGGCTCGTCCCGCCGAACGATCCTGGCGCGCTGGCCGACGCGCTCCGCCGGATTCTCGGCGAGCCGGAGGCGAGGCGCCGGATGGGGGCGGAGGCACGGCGCTCTGCCCTCGATCGCTTCGACGTGCGCCGCAATACGGCGGCCCTGCGCGACCTGCTGCTCGGGAACGGCCTTCCGACGGCGGGCGCGGGGCGTGCCGCCGCGCCGCGCCATGCGGACGAATCGCCGGCGTAGAACGGAGGCTGGGACGCGGATGTGCGGCATCGTCGGAATGCTCGGCACCCCCGATCGGGAGGTCCTGGCCCGCATGCTCGCGGCGATCACTCATCGCGGCCCTGACGACGAGGGGACCCACTTCTCGCCGCCCGTGGCTCTCGGCTCGCGGCGGCTGAGCATCATCGACCTCGCAGGCGGCCACCAGCCGATGACCAACGAGGACGGCTCGCTGTGGGTCTCGTTCAACGGGGAAATCTACAACCACGCCGAAGTGCGAGAGGAACTGCTGTCGCGAGGGCACACGTTCCGGACGCATTGTGACACCGAGGTCCTGTTGCACGCCTACGAGGAGGACGGCGACGACTTTGTCCACCGGCTCCTGGGAATCTTCGCGTTCGCGCTCTGGGATGGGCCGCGTCGACGACTCCTGCTGGCGCGAGATCGGCTCGGCAAGAAGCCGCTCTACTATGCGTCCCTGGCCGGCGGCGGACTGGCCTTCGGCTCGGAGCTGCGCTCCCTGCTGCAGCATCCCGGGGTGCGGCGCGGCTTGAACCTGCGCTCGCTGGTCCGCTTCCTGACTTTCGGCTACGTGCCCCCCCCGGATACGATTCATGAGGGCATCCAGGCGCTGCTCCCGGGGCACTGTCTGATCGTGGAGCCCGGAGCGGTCCCGAAGCTCGAGCGCTACTGGCACCTCTCCCTGAGCCCAGGTCAGGATCGGGGCGAGGATGCATTCGCGGAGGAGTTTCGTGATCTGTTCCAGGACTCGGTGCGACGACGGCTGGTGGCGGATGTCCCGGTGGGGGCTTTTCTCAGCGGCGGGTTGGACTCGAGCTCGGTGGTGGCCGCGATGCGTTCCCTCAGCAGCGGACCAGTGCGCACCTTCACCATCGGTTTCGCGAACAGCGCATTCCGGTTCGACGAGACCGCCGACGCGCGAGAGGTCGCCCGCGCCTACGGCACTGAGCACGAGGAATGGATCCTGACCGAGGCGGAAGTGCTCGGCTCACTTGACCGGATCATCGACCACATGGAGCAGCCCTGCGCCACGGGGCTGCCGACGTACTTCGCCTCCGAGCTGGCGCGTCGCTCGGTCACCGTGGTACTGGGGGGTGTCGGCGGCGACGAGCTCTTCGCCGGCTACCCTCGACACCTCGGGATGCGGCTGTTGCCGCTGTACCGCCGCTTGTCGCCGGGCCTGAGGAACGCGATCCTTGGTCCCGTGGTAGAGGCGCTCCCTGGTTCGATCGGCGGAGTCAACTGGGTCCGCCGGGCGCAGCTGCTGGTTCGCAGCGCCCCCCGTGACGAGATCGGCCAGTACCTGGCATGGTCGTCCGTGTTCCTGGAGGAGGAGGTGGCGACACTGCTACGGCCCGAGCTGCGTGAGGCTGGGGGTGAAGCGCGCTCACTGTTCGACGGCTATCTGGCGGAGGCGGACGGCTGGCCCTTCTCCAACAAGGTGCTGTTCCTCGACGTCAAGACCTACCTCCCGTTCGATCTTCTGGACCTGACGGACCGGCTGAGCATGGCTCACTCGCTCGAGGTGCGGATGCCATACTGCGATCACCGCATGGTCGAGTTCGCGGCACGCCTGCCCTACCGATACAAGCTCCGCGGGCTCACGGGCAAGTACCTCGTCCGCCGTGCCCTAGCCGGCCGGCTGCCCGCGCGGGTCTTCCGCAAAGGCAAACAGGGGTTCTCGGTCCCCATGGGACTGTGGTTGAAGGGGGGCCTGCGGCCGCTGGTGGAGGACTGCCTGTCCCCTGCCTCACTCGAGCGGCGCGGGTTCTTTCATCCCGCGCCCGTCGCTAGGATGCTCTCTGAGCAGTTCGCCGGCACGCACGACTGGACGTATCGAATCTGGGCGCTCGCGGCGCTCGAGATGTGGATGCGGCGATCGGAGTCGGGAGCCGCGGCTGAGGTGCGATCATGAGCGCCATTGAGCTGTTCACGACGGCCCCGGAATCGGTCGGCATCGCCCCGGGCGAGTATCCGCGCCGGGTCTCCGAGGTGGCTCGCTGGAGCGAGGCGGCGGGGTGCGTCGGGATACTGGTCTACACGGACAATCGGCTGATCGACCCGTGGCTGGTGGCGCAGGAGATCCTGAGATCGACCCGGACGCTCGCGCCGCTCGTGGCCACGCAGCCGGTCTACATGCACCCGTACTCGGTCGCGAAGATGATCGCGACGCTCGGCCATCTGCACGGGCGCCGCCTCTGCCTGAACATGGTGGCGGGGGGATTCAAAAACGACCTGCTGAACCTCGGAGACGAAACCCCGCACGACCTGCGCTACGCCCGCCTCGAGGAGTACACCGCGATCGTCTGTGGACTCCTGCGCGGCGCGGCCCCCGTGACGCTCGCCGGGCGGTTCTACAACGTCCGCAATCTCACGCTGCAACCGGCGCTGGCACCGGAGCTGTTCCCGGCTCTCTACCTGTCGGGATCCTCGGAGGCGGGGCGGGCGGCCGCGAGCGCCTTGGGGGCGATTGCCGTCGAGTACCCCCAGCCGGGCGGCAGCTACCCCGCGACCCCTGCCGGGGCCGCGGCCGGTCGCGGGATGCGGATCGGGATCATCACCGCGCCTGACGATGCCGAGGCCTGGCGGCTCGCGAGGGAGCGCTTCCCGGAGGACCGTCGCGGGCAGATCGCGCATCGCGTCGCGATGCGGGTGTCTGACTCGGCCTGGCATGCGGATCTTGGTGGCCGCGGCGAAGGGAGCGAGGAGCACGATTCGCCGTACTGGCTGGGTCCGTTCCAGAACTACCAGTCGTTCTGCCCCTACCTCGTCGGCTCCCACGAGCGCGTGGCTGCCGAGCTCGCGACGTATTTGCGCGCCGGGTTCCGCACCTTCATCCTCGACATCCCGCGGCGGTCCGAGGATGTCGAGCCGCTGCGGGGTCTCTTCCAGCGCGCCGAGGTGCTGGCGGGATGACCTCTACCTTGCTGGACGACCTGGTCCGGGACGCGGCGGATCGGGCCCCGGGTGCAGTGGCCGTGGTCGACGGGGAGCACCGCGCCACGTACGCGGAGCTCTGGGAGCGCGCGGGGAGGCTGGCCTGCCTGCTGCAGGGCGCCGGCTGCGTCCCAGGGGATCGGGTGGCGCTGCTGCAGCCGAAGTCGCTCGAGGCGGTGGTCGGGATCCTCGGCGCGCTGCGCGCAGGTTGCGTCTACGTACCGCTCGACCCGACAGGCCCGGCCCCGCGACTGGCAAAGATCCTCGGCGCGAGCGCGTCCACGATACTGCTGGTATCGGGTGCGGCCGGGCGGCGGACAGAGGAGGTCCTTGCCGAGCTGCCCGCGGAGGCCCGTCCGCGCGCCGCGCGCGTCGATGTCGCATCCGCGGAGCAGGTGCTGGCGGAGGGGGCGGGGGTCCCGATGTCGTTCACGGGCGCCGACCTCGCGCAGGCGCCGCTGACGGTCACTCCGCACGGAAGGCGTTCGGAAGATGCCGCGCACCTCCTGTTCACCTCGGGATCGACCGGCGCCCCGAAGGGCGTGGCCGTGCCGCACCGGAGCGTCCGGCGGTTCATCGACTGGGCGAATCCCAACTTCGGCGTGACCGCCGGCGATCGGCACTCGGGACACTCGCCGTTGTTCTTCGATCTCTCAACCTACGATCTGTTCGGAACCTTTGCCGCCGGCGCTCAACTGCATCTGGTTCCCACCGAGGTGAACCTGCTGCCGCATCGGCTCGCCGGGTTCATTCGCGATCGCGCGCTGACGCAGTGGTTCTCCGTTCCTTCGGTGCTCACCCACCTGGCGGGGTTCGACGCGGTCCGGCACGGGGACTTCCCGGCGCTGCGGCGTCTGCTGTGGTGCGGCGAGGTGCTGCCGACCGCGACCCTCATCCACTGGATGACCCGCCTGCCGCGGGTCACCTTCACGAACCTGTACGGCCCCACCGAGACGACGGTCGCGAGCAGCTACTACCGGGTGCCCGAGGTGCCGGCGGACCCGCGCTCGCCGATCCCGATCGGTAGCGCCTGCGGCGGGGAGGAACTTCTGGTCCTCGATGGGGATCTCCGCCCCTGCCCGCCGGACGAGGAGGGAGACCTGTACATTCGAGGGGAGGGGTTGACGCTGGGGTACTGGCGTGATCCGGAGACCACCGCGAAGGCGTTCCGGGAGCTTCCGTCTGGCCGGGTCTACCGGACGGGCGATCGAGCGCGGATCGGCGCCGACGGCTTGGTCTACTTCCTGGGGCGCGCCGACCTCCAGATCAAGAGCCGGGGGTACCGCATCGAGCTCGGAGAGATCGAGGCGGCGCTGGCCCTGCTACCGGAGGTGCGGGAGGGGGCGGTGGTCGCGCTGTCCAGCGCCGGGTTCGAAGGGACCCGCATCGCCTGCGCCTACGTGCTCAGGACTCCAGAGGCGGTGACTCCCGCGGTGCTGCGCGCGCGCCTGGCCCGCAGCCTGCCCAGCTACATGCTGCCGAGCGAGTGGCGGGAACTGGCGGTCCTGCCGCGCACCGGCAACGGCAAGCTGGATCGGCAGGCCGTCGCAACTGGTTTCCGCGGAGGGGAGTCGTGAGCGAGCCTCTCGATACGCAGCAGGTGGTCGAGCGTGTGCTTCGTGACGACCTCCATCTCGAGGTCACTGATCCGGAGTTCGACCTGGTGGAGTCGGGGCTCCTCGACTCGATGGCGCTCATCGATCTGGTTCATCGCCTCGAGCAGGTCGTGGGCGTGCGCCTCGATCTGGAAACCCTGGATCTCGAGGACTGGCGATCCGTCCGGCGCATCACGTCGCTGCTGGTGCGCGCGGGCCGAGGGAACCCGAAGGAATGACCGGGTCGCCTGAGGCCCGTAGATCTGATTCTGAGGGAGTGTCAGTTCTCCGAGTCGCCGCCTTGCCACGTGCCCGGCGCAACCCGCCAGCGACCCTGTGGAGTTCGTGCGCGATGCAGCGTGGCTCCGAGTACCCTCAGCATCTGGATCCGGTGGGTTTCCTCGAATCCGAGACGCAGATGCGCCCGGACAGAGGCTTGGTTTGCCTCCTCGATTCCCGAGTAGACGGCGGTCACCCCCCGCGCGCACAGGAGCGCGAACGAGTCCACCCACAGCTTGAGGAGCGCTCCACGGAGACGAAACTCCGGGTGCACCTCGATCCAGTACGACCAGCACCCCTCCCGGCCGTAGCGGAAGCGGATGCCCTCGGCGCGCGACCAGTACTCGCCGTCGTGGGCGAACCACGCGACCGCGGCAAGTCGGTCGTCCACCTCGGCGAGGAAACACGAGTCGCCGGCCTCGAGCTTTCCCCGGGTCCGCTCCTGGCGATCGTGAAACCTGGAGAGGCGGGGGAGATCGGCGAGGCTCGCCGGCCGCACCCGGAAGCGCCCGAGGTCCACCGCAACTTCGCGAACTCTGCGAAGGCGGACGATTCTCACGTCGGTGGCGTAGAAGGCCCACGAGGGGAACGCCTTGCGGCCGGTCACTCTCCAGAAGTCCGACCAGTTGCCTTGGCGGGCCAGGCGCAGCGCGGTCCGGAGCCGGCGTGGTACGGGGATGCGGAGATCAGGTTCCACGTCGCCGACCGGCATCCGACGCACCTCCTCAGGTTCGCGCTGCGCACACTAGGCCGACCACGCGGCGCTGTCAACGCGCCCCCCGAGCCTCGACGAGTATCGAGCGCGAGAACGCTCTGATGGCGCCGCTGCGGATTGTGCTGGTGGCGGGGGAGGGGGCCGGCGCGCAGCTGCTGCGCCGCCTGCTGGCGTCGGGACACGAGGTGATCCGCGTCCTGGTGGAGGCACCAACCTCGGCAGGCGCCAGCGCCACCCCCTGGCAGGTGGCGCGGGTCGCCGGACTGCCGCAGGGAACGCTCACGGAGGCGCTCGCCCCGGGCTTCCCGTCCTGGCTGCGGGAGGAACGCGCCGACCTCCTGCTCAACGTGCACGCGCTCGTGATCCTCCCCCAGGCGGTGGTCGAGGCGCCGCGGCTTGGCAGCTACAACCTCCACCCTGGACCGCTGCCGGAACTTGCCGGTCTCAACGCTCCTTCCTGGGCGGTCTACGAGGGACGGACCTCGCACGCCGTGACCTTGCACCGGATGACCGCCGGCGTGGACGAGGGGGCGATCGCCTACGCGACCGGGTTCCCGCTCAGCGAGGAGGATACCGGGTTGTCGGTAAGCCTGCGCTGTGCCCGGGAGGGGTTGCCGCTGGTGGAACTCCTCCTGCGTTGTGCGGCCGAGGATCCCGCCGCTATCCCGGTGCTGGCTCAGGACCTGGCCCTGCGTCGGTGGCATGGTCGCGCCGCTCCCGAGGGGGGATGCCTGCGCTGGTCACGCCAGGCGGCGGAGCTGGCGCGCCTGGTGCGCGCCTGCGACTACGGTCCGTTCGACTCTCCCTGGGGTCGCCCCCGAGCGCGCCGCGCGGGTGAAGGGGTCGAGATCCTGCGGGCGCGCCCGACGCGAGCTCCCGCCTGCGGGCCCCCCGGAAGCGTGCGGCTCAGCGGCGACGGGGGGGTGACGGTGGCGACAGCAGACCACGGACTCGAGGTCCTTTCAATCCGCTACCGGGGACGCGTCCTCGAGCCCGGCGCGCTGCTCGCGGATGGCGAGCGGCTCGACGATGGCCGCTAGCGAGATTGCCCTGCATCGCCTCCAGCGACCGGAGGACGGAAGCTGCACCGTCCCGTCGCATCAGACGTAGGCTGCGTCGTCGCTTTGACCACCACGCACCGAGAATCCCGGAAGGGGAGTGATGACAGGCATCGAGGCGATTGCGAGTTACCTGCCGGAGGGAAGGGTCTCGAATCTGGAGCGGCTGGAGGAGTTCGGGATCGGCGAGGAGTTCCTGCTGGGCAAGATCGGCGTGCCCAGCGTCATCCGTCGCGGGGCCGACGAGGAGACCTCCGACCTCTGCGTGCGCGCCTTCGAGGCGCTGCGGCGGCGCGGCGACCCGGGGCGCATCGGTGCGCTCGTCGTCTGCACCCAGAACCCCGATGGCAGCGGTTTGCCGCACACCTCCGCGATCGTCCACGGCAAGCTGGGGCTGCCGGACGAGGTGGCGGCGTTCGACATCTCCCTCGGCTGTTCCGGGTACGTCTACGCGCTGTCGCTGGCGCTCGCGTTTCTCGAGAGCAACGGACTCGAGCGCGGCCTGCTGTTCACGGCGGATCCGTACTCCAAGATCATCGACCCGGGGGACAAGAACACGGCGCTGCTGTTCAGCGATGCCGCGACGGTCACGCTCCTGGGCCCAAGGCCCCGGCTGCGCCTGCGTGCCGCTCGCTTTGCGACGCGCGGGAGCCGCCACGCGGATCTGCAGCGCCGCGACGGTGGCCTCTACATGAATGGCCGCGCCATCTTCAACTTCACCATGACCGCAGTTCCGACCCAGGTTCGCGAGATCCTGACGGCGACCGGGTGGACGGTGAACGACGTGGACCAGTTCATCCTCCACCAGGGGAGCCGCTACCTGATCGACCGGCTGGGCCAGCGTCTGGAGGTGCCGCCGGAGAAGCTGCCGAGCAACCTGGCGGAGGTCGGAAACACGGTCTCCTCTTCGGTACCGCTCTTGCTGGAACGGTACGTCGAGGAGGCCGCGTGCAGGCGCATCCTGCTGTGCGGCTTCGGCGTGGGCTTGTCCTGGGCGACGGCGCTCCTGGAGCGCGTCGAGGCGCACCCGGAGGAGGCCCGCAGGAGAGACCTGGCGGAGTACGTGCGGGCGCGCCACGGGTAGGGGGCGCCGGCAGTGCCGTCCCCCGGGTTCAGACCGCGGCGAGCAGGCGGTTGTACAGCGCCTGGGTCTCCTCGATCATGCGCGACAGCGAGTAGCGCTCCTCGACCCGCCGTCGCGCCGCTGCGGCCAGCTGCGCGGCCCGTCCGGGATCGGCGAGGAGATCACGTAGCGCGCTGCCGAGCGCGGCCGGGTCCCCGGGGGGGAGCAAGACTCCGCAGGCGCCATCGGCGAGCGCTTCGGCCGTCCCGCCGACGTTCGTCGCCACGATTGGCAGCCCCGCCGCCATCCCCTCCAGGACCGCATTCGGCATCCCCTCGCGCAGCGAGGCCTGCACCAGCAGATCGAGCCCTGCCAGGATCGAGGGCACGTCCTGCCGCAGGCCGAGAAGATGGACCTGGGAGGCCAGCCCGAGCTGTGCGGCCTGCATGGTGATCTCCGCTCGCAAGCCTCCCTCGCCCATGAGCACCAGGTGGAGCCCTTGCCGCGCCGGCCCGAGGTGAGCCACCGCCTCGAGGAGATCCCGATGCGCCTTGTCGGGGGTGAGGTTCCCGACGATTCCGAGCAGCCGGTCTCCAGCGCGCGCGCCAATCGCTTGGCGCAGCGTCGCGCGCGCGGTGGCACGATCGACGGCAAACGCCTCGAGGTCGATCCCGTTCGGGATGCAGCAGATTCGCCCCGCGACGGCGGGGACCTGACCCGCCAGCGTTCGCCCCACCGCGGCGGAGTTCACCACGTACGCCTGCGTGAGCGGCGCGAGTAGGCGCTCGACGAGGATCTCCCGCCGCCGGCGCCCGGCCGAATCGGTCCTCTCGCTGGCAATCGCGATCGGCACTCGGGCGAGCCGTGCCGCGATCCGGCCCCAGGCGTTCCCGGCGAACAGAAAACTGTGGAGAATCCTCGTCCCGTGGTGGCGGGCCAGGCGGGCCAGGCGCCACGGCAGCGCCGGATCGAGCCCGCGCCGCGCCGGCAGCAGGAAGGTCTCAACGCCGCGGGAGCGTAACTCGGCCAGCAGCGGCTCGTCCCGGTGGAGGCAGGCCACGGCGGGGCGGAAGCGCCCGCGGTCGAGGCCGGCTGCGAGGTGGGCGAGCTGGCGTTGCGCCCCCCCCATGTTCATGTGCCGGATTACGAACAGTACCGGCACCGCGGGCGCCTCTCCCGGGGTCAACCGGTCGCGCCTCGCGGACCAACTGAGTGGGCTCGCATAGGCCGGAGACTATATTATCCAGGCCGGCAGTCGGGCAATGTGGCTGCCATTGATCGTTCACCGGGAGACTCTGAGGATGCGACACGAACCCGTACGCCTGGCTGTCCTCGGTTGCGGTCGAATCGGGGCCACCTACCTGGAGGTCGCGGGCTCGATACCCGAGGTGCGACTCACCGCGGTCGTCGATCCCGACCCGGGTGCACGCGCCGCGGCGGCCGAGCGCTACGGCGCGCGCGCCTTCGCCACGGTCGAGGAACTCCTCGCCGCCGGGGAGGCCGAGGCGGCGGTGGTCTGCACGCCGCCGATTACCCATGCCGCCCTGGTCTCCGGCCTGCTCGCCGCGGGGTATCATGTCGTCTGCGAGAAGCCCTTCGCACTGTCCTCCACGGAGGCGATCGCGATGACCGAGGAGGGGGCGCGACGCGAGCGCATCCTGATGATGGCCTCGAAGTTCCGCTATGTGGAGGACGTCACCAAGGCGAAGGGAATCGTCGAATCGGGAATCCTCGGGCGCATCGTTCTCTACGAGAACAGCTTCTGCTCGCGCGTCGACATGCGCGGCCGCTGGAACGCCGACCCCGCCGTGAGCGGCGGCGGCGTGCTGATCGACAACGGCAGTCACTCGGTCGATATCGCCCGTTTCCTCCTCGGCCCGATCGTCGAGGTCCAGGCGCAGCATGGCGTGAAGGCGCAGGACCTGCCGGTGGAGGACACCTCCCGCCTGCTGTTTCGCTCGGAGTCCGGCGTCATGGGGAGCGTCGACCTGTCGTGGTCCATCCACAAGGAGGTGGACGCCTACATCATCCTGTATGGATCGGCGGGCACGCTGCGCATCGGCTGGAAGGGATCGCAGTACCGGCAGAGCGAGAAGAACGACTGGGTCCCGTTCGGCGCGGGTTACCGCAAGGATGCCTGCATTCGCAGGCAGGTCGAGAACTTCGCGCGTTCCATCCAAGGGGCGGAATTGCCGGTGATCACCGGCGAGGACGGCCTGGCGTCCGTCCGCGTGATCGAGGCCGCCTATCGCTCCGGGGAGATGACGAAGTGGGTGGCGGTCGATGTCTAGCCTGCCGGAGCCGCGGTTTCCCGGAGCCCGCGTCCATCCCACCGCCATCGTGGAGGAGGGGGTGCAGATCGGCGCAGGCAGCTCGGTGTGGGACCACGTGCACATCCGGCGTGAGGCTCGTATCGGGCGCGACTGCATCGTCGGCGGCAAGAGCTACATCGCCTACGAGGTCGTGATCGCCGATCGGGTGAAGATCAACGCCAACGTCTACATCTGCGCCGGGGTCACCGTCGAGGAGATGGTGATGATCTCCGCCGGAGTGGTGTTCACGAACGATCGCTTCCCGCGCGCCTTCCCGCCCGATCTCGAGGGGGTGATGACCTCCGCTCCCACGGAACAGACGCTCCTGACGCGGGTCGGGCGCGGCGCCACCCTCGGCGCCGGGGCGATCATCGGGCCAGGGCTGACGCTGGGGGAGTTTTGCATGGTCGGGATGGGCGCGGTCGTCACGCGGCACGTGGCGCCGCACGCTCTGGTGGTGGGGAATCCCGCCCGTCCCATCGGCTTCGTCTGCACGTGCGGGGAGCGGCTGGCCGGGCAGGGGCCGGAGCTGACGCAGGGGGCCGAAGCGCGGTGCGCGGCATGCGGCCGCGTTCATCGCGTCGAGGGCGGGCGTCTGCGGGCCGCAGGGGTGTGAGGGCGGACCTGGGAGTGCTGGGCGGTGGCCTGATGGGCCTGACGCTCGCGTATCTACAGGCGGCCCGCGGCCACCGTGTCACGGTGTACGAGGCCGGCTCCGCAGTCGGAGGGCTGCTCCGGGGCACGACGCTCGGCGGCGTCCCCTGCGACCGCTTCTACCACTGCGTCGTCCCCACGGACGCGGACCTCCTCTGGCTTCTGGAGGACCTTGGCGTCTCCGATCTTGTCTCCTGGCGCCGCACCCGCACCGGGTTCCTGCACCGCGGGCGGCTGCACTCGCTGGACGGAATCGTCGATTTCCTGCGCTTCCCGCCGCTGCGCTTCGACCAGAGGTTGCGCCTCGGGTGGACGATCTTCCGGACCTCGCGCCTGGCGGGGTGGGAGGCCGTCGACCGGATCGGCGTCGAGGAGTACCTCGTCCGCCTCGGGGGGAGAGCGGTCTTCGAGACGGTCTGGAGGCCGTTGCTCCGGGCCAAGCTGGGGGAGTCGTACCGCGAGACTTCCGCGGCGTTCATCTGGTCCACCATCAACCGCCTCTACCGGGCGCGCGCCACTCCCGACCGGGCCGAGAAGCTGGGCTTCCTGCGCGGCTCGTACGAGGCGGTGCTGACGCGGCTCGTCGAACGCCTGCAGGCGGGAGGAACGCAGATCCGGACTGGCGTGGCCGTGGAGAGGCTCGAGCCCGAGGCGGGGGGCATTCGCCTCCGCTGGCCCGGGGGAGAGTGTCGGCACGACGCGGTGCTGGCGACGGTGCCGCCGGCGGCGCTCGCGCGCCTGGTTGCGCCGCTCTCGCCGGCCTACGCCGACGAGCTCGGACGATTCCGCTTCCACGGCGTGATCGCCTGGTTGCTGGTCCTCGACCGGCCGCTCACCGACTACTACGTGATCAACCTCACCGACCTGGATACGCCGATCACCGGGATCATCGAGATGGGGAACCTCGCGCCGCCGGGGACGTTCGGGCCGGGGCGCTCTCTGCTGTACCTGCCGCGCTACACGGCAGCCGACTCACCGACCTATCAAGGGTCCGACGACGCCTTCCGCGACGAGTGCATTCGCTTCGTGCGGAGAGCGGTGCCGGCCTTCTCCCCGGACTGGATCGTGGATCAGGTCGTGTTTCGCGCCCCGTCGGTGCTGCCGATCCCGACGCTCGGGTTCGGCCGCGCGCTTCCCACCTTCCGCTCCCCGATCGCGAGGCTCTACTTTGCGCACAATCTGCACGTCTACCCGCGGCCCCTGCACAATGACGCGATCGTGGAGGTCGCTCGCGGGCTCGACCGGCTGCTCGCGGCTGAGCTCGCAGGCGAGAGGGCGGACCTCATGGCGCCCGCCGCGCCTTGACAGCGGCGCAATTCCGGGGGGAGAATACGCCGCCTCGTGGCCCCCACGGGCGTGCGCCGGAGCGAACGGTACGAGTGCGATGCGACCCAGCCTACTCATCCCCGCGCTGCTCGTCCTCCTGCTGAGCGTCACGGCGCTGCAGGCGCAGAGCGGCGTCCTCACCGTCGAGTGGGACACCACGACCGACCCGGGCGTCACTGCGTACCGGATCTACTACGGCGCGGTATCGACCTCCCTCGCGTCGATGGTGGAGGTACCGGCCAGTCAGAGTTCGGTACTGCTCACCGGACTCGTGCCGCTGACGACCTACTTCGTCGAGGTGACGTCGGTCCGCGCGACGGGGTGCGAGTCGGGACGCTCTCCGACGATCTCCGGTCTGTCGAGCAACCCGGGCCCGATCTGCCAGACGGCGATCCCGACCGGCCCTTTGCTCCAGGGACGGACCAACCAGACCATCACGATCACCGGCGCCGGGCTGGAACCTGGTGTCGCGGTGCGGTTCTTCGCGCCGCCGCTCGACCAGGTGATGACCGTCCGGTCGCAGACGCTCACGGGCACGACCCGATTGGTGGTGACGGCCGACATCGGCTACTCGACCCCGAGTGGGCTGCGCGCGACGCCGGCGGGGCCGGTCTCGGTCGAGCTGAAGAACGTCGATCCGACCCAACCGGCAGCTTCCTGCGTGGACGCCTTCTCGGTGGTGTTCAACACCTCCCGCAC
>Ga0184629_10000019_pt1 | contig 55453 bp, 48 predicted proteins | sample PLM4_32_b1_FD_133158 | JGI IMG/M metagenome (GOLD analysis project Ga0184629, IMG submission 133158) | Groundwater sediment microbial communities from an aquifer in East River, Colorado, USA - PLM4_32_b1 | ecosystem: Environmental > Terrestrial > Soil > Riparian zone | place: USA: East River...
CTGAAAACTGAAAACCGAAAACTGTGACCTTATTACAAAGTTTTGCGCTCTTGTTACATTCACTTAAAATTAGATTCCAAATCGTTTTATAGCTCAAAATTCAGTTCTCATATTTGCATGGAAATTAATTAATTTAAAAAGAGTGTAGCATGAGAGGTATTAAAAATTCTTTTTTCTATTTGACCATTATAGGTGGTTTTTCGGTTTTGATGTATTGGATTATTCTAAAAGGAAAAACATTAGAAACAGGACAGAATATTGTTTCTCACCATATAGAAAATGGACATTGGAATGATTTCATAACTTCGATGGGACAAAATTTGCAACATCCTTTAGCTATTCTTTTGGCGCAAATTGTAACTATAATTTTGGTCGCTCGTTTTTTTGGGTGGGTTTGCAGAAAAATTGGACAACCAACAGTAATTGGGGAAATGATTGCCGGTATTGTTTTGGGTCCCTCTTTGATCGGGATGCATTTTCCTGAATTTTCGGCCCTGTTGTTTCCAAAAGAGTCGTTGGGTAACTTGCAGTTTTTAAGCCAAATTGGGTTAATTCTTTTTATGTTTGTTGTTGGGATGGAACTTGATTTGAAAGCGCTCAAAAACAAAGCGCATGATGCGGTTGTTATTAGTCACGCAAGTATTATTATTCCTTTTGCGCTTGGCTTAGGTTTGGCTTATTTTATTTATCATTCGTTCGCTCCACAAGGGGTTGAGTTTCTTTCTTTTGGATTGTTCTTGGGAATCGCCATGAGTATTACTGCATTTCCTGTATTGGCAGGGATTGTTCGGGAACGCGGAATCCATAAAACAAAATTAGGGGCAATTGTAATTACTTGTGCCGCTGCAGATGACATTACCGCATGGTGTATTCTGGCAGCAGTAATAGCGATTGTAAAAGCGGGTTCGTTTACCAGTTCTTTGTACGTTATCGCATTGGCAATATTTTATGTGTTGCTAATGTTGAAAGTGGTTCGTCCTTTCTTGAAAAAAGTGGGTGATTTAAATTCAACACGGGAAAGTTTGAATAAACCCGTTGTGGCTATTTTCTTTCTGACTTTATTACTTTCTTCTTATGTTACAGAATTGATAGGAATTCACGCTTTGTTCGGAGCATTTTTGGCAGGGGCAATCATGCCGGAAAATAATAAATTCCGTTCTATTTTTATCGAAAAAGTAGAAGACGTTTCTGTTGTTGTCTTACTTCCTTTGTTCTTTGTTTTTACTGGTTTAAGAACTCAAATAGGATTGATTTCTGATCCTCATTTATGGAAAATTACCGGCTTGATTATTTTGGTTGCTGTAGCGGGAAAATTTTTTGGTAGTGCACTTGCGGCAAAGTTTGTTGGTCATAACTGGAAGGATAGTTTGTCTATTGGGACATTAATGAACACAAGAGGTTTGATGGAATTGGTGGTGTTGAATATTGGGTATGATTTAGGCGTTTTGTCCACTCAAATTTTTACGATGATGGTGATCATGGCTTTGGTAACCACGTTTATGACTGGTCCTGCTTTGGATTTAATAAATTATGTTTTTAGAGACAAACCTACAATTGTCCCAGAGGAAATTAGCAATAAAAGTAAATACAAAATTCTTATTTCTTTTGCCTCATCAGATAAAGGGAAAACGCTGCTAAAGATTGCCAACAGTTTGGTTAAGAAACAAGGCGGAAACACAATTGTAACCGCAATGCATTTATCATTAAGTTCAGAGGTGCATTCCTTTGATGTAAAAGATCATGAAAAAGAAATCTTTTTGCCTGTTATTTCCGAATCAGAAAATCTAAATCAAAAAATTGTTACCCTTTTTAAAGTGTCGAGCGATATTGACTCTGAAATAACGGAGACTGCGAATCATGGAGAATATGATTTGTTGTTAGTGGGCTTGGGACAATCTATTTTTGAAGGTACATTATTGGGAAAAGTGCTTGGTTTTACCACACGGATCATTAATCCAGATCGTTTGATTGATAAAATTACCGGGAAAGAAGGTTTGTTTGAAAATTCTCCTTTTGATGAAAGAACCAGACAGATTATTGCCAATAGCAAGATGCCAGTTGGAATTCTTGTCGACAAAGAGTTGGAAGAAATCAATCGCGTGTTTATGCCTGTTTTTAGTAAAGAAGATAGCTTTTTGATGGAATTTGCCCAAAAACTGATACACAATAATGGTTCTCAAATCACAGTTTTGGATTCCTTAGAACAAATAAAAGACAATAGGGAAATTCAAGAATCAGTTCGTTCGATAGAACAAATAGCACCGAATCACATTATGATGATGAAAGAAAGAACCATTAAAAAAGAGTTTTTGGAACAACAAGACCTAATGATTATTAGTCTGGAAAGTTGGAAAAAACTAATCGATTCACATAGTCCATGGCTCAATAATACACCTTCGGTATTGATTATTAAGCCTTAGTTTTTGTTTAATGGTTCTAAAGGAATTCGATGAAAATCTTTAGAACCATTTTTTATATCCCCAAATCAAGAATGAAAGTCAATTTGATAGCCAAATTATCTTCAAATTTGCTCAAATGATTGGGACCATATCGATAATAACCACCAATTCCTAATCCGTTATAGATTTGGTTGAGTTCTATTCCGGATTCGAAGAAGCCTTTGTTCAGTGTTTTATAATCTATTCCTATATGATTTTCTTGGTTCTTCATACTTCCCCAAGCCATTCGGGTTACAAAATCTACGGCGGGTTTTACTTTTTTGAAGAGGAAGATCCTGTTAAAGCCGTGTTTGAATTGAAATGACATGAACTCGCTGGAGAAAAATTCATTGAAATACATGGTTTCAAAACTGTTTTTACCAGCAAAAGTGATGCGTTGAAAAATTGTTTCTTTATTCAAATTATTGGGTGAAGCACTATACAATTGTGGCAGCGGAAGATCACCAAAAGCACGCCCGGCTTCAAATAATAAGTGGGTTCTTTGACCGTCTAAATGCTTTATTTGGTATTCTGCTTTAAAGTCTATTTTGGTAAAGATAAAATCATTATTCAAAACATTAGGGATGGATTGTGTAAGCTGAAAAGTAAATTTTGGAAACCTTTTGTCAGTTTCAATTCTTCCAGTTGGCGTTTGCATATAATCACTAAATGGATTCCACTTTATTGAAATGGTAGCGGTTGTCATAGTGTAGGTGTCGTATAATTTGCCGTTTAGATTGTAGGTGTAATTAAATTTTGGCTCGACAAATGTATTAGCTAACACGAAAACACTTTCGGTTTTTGGAATAATTTTAGATTCTAATGAAACTCTCCAGTTTTCATATTTATAGAAAGTACTGAAATTGATGGAACGCGGGTCATAGATTTTGAAAGCTTTTTTTTCTATGGCATAATCGGTGCTGGCAATTTCTCTAAGATCGTCCGTATAGGCAACTCCAATCCAGGTATTCGAAAATTTATCCACTCTGGCACTCATTCCTAAATTGTATTTGAAAGCATGATCTCTTAGTCCATAAGCACCGTAGCTTTCCAATCTGTATTTTTTGGAAAATTTGTCATTTGTAATACCGCCTATTCCCAATCGAAGACCTTCGTAGTTGTTGTATGCTAATATTTTGCGTAAATCAAAGTCCCAAATTTTTAAGGGGAGGTATCCGCTAAGAATTTTACGTCCGAGATTCAGCCTGTTTTCGATACTTTTTTTTATAGAAATACTGTCAATGGAAAGATATGTTTTTTGACTTCGGGAATCCAAACTGTCTTTTCTGTATGCTGACCAAAAACTCTCTGGTTTGTTTATGGCATCGTCAGGCAGTTCAATTTCAACAATTGGTTTTTCGATTTTAACGGGGGTGTTGTATTTAATGTCAAAATTATTGGTTTGGGATAGCAGATAAATATAATCGGATTCAACTCTTTTTCGAGGTTTTAAGTTTTCTTCAATATCACCGTCAAACTGGATGGTACCACCAAGAATTTTGATGTCATCATCATTAACCCCTTTTACAATTTTGAATTTTTTTTGGTTTGGAAACCATAAGTCTTTCGAAGGAATATATTGAAATTCATGAATTCCGCTAATGTCAAGAATGCCTTTTATACGCATAATCGCTTTGGCAATAGCATAATTTTTTTGGTCGATATAAAGAATGCCCTCAAGTCCGGAAGCTCTTTTTTTCTTTTTGTTTTTAAAATAAACCATGTAAGTGTTTCTGCCACTTACAGCTACGGTGTCCAGAAGTTTAAAATTGTAATCTTCTAAAGCATCGTTGGCAATCGGACTGTTGTACTTGGTTTCAAAAAGCTCGTATTTTGAGTCGTATATGGAAAAAGATTGTAAGTTGAAGGAAAGGACTTCGTAAACGGGTTGTTTGAAACCGGCCATTTTTGTTCCCAATATTGTTTCTTTGAGTCTCTTGCTGTTGTATTGGTATTGGGACACTTTTTCGGTTTGAAACAAATGCTGTTTTTTGATGATTTCCTTAAATTGATAATCCGTCGAGTCTATTTTTTTAAAATATTTTCCAAAAGGAGTGGTTACAAAAACGGAGTCCAAACTGCCGTTAATGGAGTCTGGGTTTGCGGTAACAATAAGTTTGTTGTAGGATTTAAATTCAAAACTGCTGAGTTTCTCTAGCGGATTGTTGTTTCTTTTATTTTCAATAGCTTTTTTGATAATTGCTAATGCCAGATTTTTGTTGGGAACACGTACTTCATTGAGTTCAGCCGTTTTTTGGGAAAGAAATACGACGTAATACAATTTGTTGTTTTCTAATGAAGTTGTTTTTCTTATATAGCCTACATAAGAAACTTCAAAAGAGGTGATTTTTTGTCGAGCGAGTAAACTAAATTTTCCGTCTACATCGGAAATAGTGCTTGATCCATCATTTGAAATGATCGTGGCAAAAGGAAGTGTTTTTTTTGTAGAAGCATCTTTCACAATTCCGTTTATCTGAAATTGCGCTTGAAGCGAAAGCGTAAAAAGGAAGAACAGTATAACAAAGTGCTTCATAAAAACGATTTAATACAAAACGTATTTTTATACATTTTGTTATGACAAAAATAGCAATAAAAAAATCTGTCTCGTTCCAAAAAACAAGACAGATTTAATATAAAGTGAGTAAAAACTTAAACTTTCATTATTTCGGCTTCTTTTGCCACTAGAAGTTCATCAATTTTTCTAATAAATGAGTTCGTTAGGTTTTGAACTTCTTCCTCGGCAGTTTTGCAAATATCCTCAGATGTTCCTTCTTTTTCTAATTTTTTGATGTCTGTATTCGCATCTTTTCTGCAGTTTCTAACACCAATTTTGGCGTCTTCGGCCTCCACTTTGGCTTGTTTGGCCAGTTCACGTCTTCTGTCTTCGGTAAGAGGTGGAACACTTATGATAATCAAATCACCATTGTTCATTGGGTTAAACCCAAGATTGGCAATCATAATTGCTTTTTCGATAGGATGCAACATGTTTTTTTCAAAAGGCTGCAGGGTAATCGTTCTGGCATCTGGTACGCTAATTTTTGATACTTGAGAAAGAGGTGATGCAGATCCGTAATAGTCTACAAAAACACTACCCAACATGGCTGGAGACGCTTTTCCGGCGCGAATATTTAAAAACGCTTTTTCTAAATGCTCGATAGAACCTGTCATAGATTCTTTTGTACTATCTAATATAAATTCAATTTCTTCTGTCATATTTTTTTATTTAGTGATCAGTAATCAGTTTTTAGTGATCGGTTCGTACTGCAAACTGAACACTTAATACTGCAAACTATATATTAACTACGGTCCCTATATTTTGTCCTTCACAAATCTTTAATAGATTTCCTGTTTTATTCATGTCAAAAACCACAATTGGTAATTTGTTTTCTTGACTTAAAGTAAAAGCTGTGGTGTCCATTACATTTAGTCCTTTTTTCAACACGTCTTCAAAAGAGATGTATTCAAACTTTATGGCGGCAACATTTTTCTCTGGATCACAATCATAAACACCGTCTACACGAGTTCCTTTTAGAATCACATCAGCATTGATTTCTATACCACGTAAAACGGCTGCAGTATCTGTAGTGAAATAAGGGTTTCCTGTTCCCGCACCAAAAATCACAATTCTTCCTTTTTCAAGGTGACGGTCAGCTCTTCTTTTGATGTAGGGTTCTGCTATTGATTCCATTTTTAAGGCAGTTTGTAGACGAGTCTTCATTCCTTTCTCTTCAAGGGCTCCTTGTAATGCCATTCCGTTAATTACGGTAGCGAGCATTCCCATATAATCTCCTTGCACTCTGTCCATTCCTGCACTGGCTCCTGCAACACCTCTAAAAATGTTTCCTCCACCAATTACTATAGCGATTTCTACTCCTTTTGAATGAATTTGCTTGATTTCGTCAGCATATTCGGCTAATCGTTTTGGGTCGATTCCGTATTGTAAATCACCCATTAAAGCTTCGCCACTTAATTTCAGAAGGATTCTTTTGTATTTCATTAGTCAGTTTTTATTTTATAAGGTCTCCCTACAATTATCAAAAGTAAAGTGCATAACTATTTCAAGTCAGTATTACATAATTTGTGCAAAGATAGACATATTCTGTTTTTTTTGAAATAGTGTTCCTTAAATATTTAAATTTAGTTTTTTGTGGGATTTTTTTGCTGATTCGTATCCAATATTGAAAATAGCTTCCATTTTGATTTTGCTGGTTTCGAATGTACTATAGAGCGATAAGGCTTCGGGTTCTATCAACCAATCGCAATGATTAAATTTGTGGATGCTAGAATTGGCAGAGAATAAATCAAAGGCTCTGGCTGTTACAGATTTGATTGAATTTAAATCTTTAGCTTCTATTTTTTGCATTGGACTAACGTATACGCCAATTAAAGTTTCGCATTTTTCTTTTAAAATTTCGGTTGGAAAATGATTGAGAATGCCTCCATCGCTGTACAATTTGCCGTGAATCTCATAAGGAGACATTACTCCCGGAAATGAAGATGAGGCTAAAATAGCATCGATTGTTTTTGTTTCGGGTCCAAATATTTTTGATTTCCCTTTGATCATGTCGGTTGCAGTAATATGCACCGGAATTTTAAGTTCGGACAAAGTAGTGTCTTTGAAAATTTCGTAGAAATACTCTTTGAATGATTCCGAATCAATCAATCCAGCTTTTGTGAAGGTGAAATGTTTCCAATGGAAAAAATAAATGGATTTGAAGAACTCTAAAATGTCTTCGGGAGATTTGCCAATTCCATATAAAGCAGCAACAATTGACCCTGCACTAGATCCTGCAATTTGAGCAGGGACGATATTTTTTTCTTCCAAAAATTGTAAAACTCCAGCGTGCGCTATGCCTTTTGACCCGCCTCCGGATAATATTAAACCGATTGATTTTGAGTTGCTGTCCATTTTATAAAATTATGCATTTAGTTTGTTCTAAAGTGATTTTTATCACATTTTAAATGTATGTGTTGCGTTAAATTTGCATAAAAATTTAAAATATGAAAAGTGTAGTAGCAAAAGCGTTGTTTAATAGTTATACTTATTTAGAATATAAAAAAATTGTTTCCGATTTGTTATCCGAAGGAAAGTCGACTGGTGATGAACAATCTGAGGATTTGTTGCATTACAGTACCTTAAACGAGACTCGTTTGAAACGTTTGGATAAAACCATAACTGTTTCTGAGGAAATTAATGTGAAATTAAAAGCATTAGAAAAAGAATATATCTGGTTAGTTATTGTTGAAGGTTGGTGCGGGGATGGAGCCCAAATTCTGCCAATATTAAACAAAATGGCTGGAGAATCTGATAAAATAGATTTGAAAATCGTTTTCCGCGATTCAAATGATGATTTAATGAATCAATATTTGACCAATGGAGCGAGAGCCATTCCAAAACTTCTCATTATAGATAAAGAATCTGGTAAGGTATGTAAACATTGGGGACCGAGACCAAAAGGAGCTTTGGAATTAATTAAAAACTATAAAGAACAGTTCGGGATTGTAGATGAAGAAGCTAAATCGCAATTGCAATTGTGGTATTTGCACGATAAAGGACTCTCTGTTCAAAATGAAGTTGTGGAGATTATGTATGCTATAAAAGAGTGTGTTTGGGTGTAGTTATGTTTGAAAAGAAGATTCGTAGATTTCAATGCAAATAATGTGCAAGATTAATCAATCGTAATTTTTTTGGAATTCTAAATCTTTTGTGGAGAGCGGCTGCTATGAAAAGCACGCAAAACCTCTATTCTATCAGCTGTGATTCTGTATATAATAAGATAAGAACCCAGAATTATATTTTGGTATTTCTTTGTTTTAGTGATGAGATGACGACATTCGGGATGTAGATAGTAGCCATCAGACAATTCGTTTAGTCAAATGTAGATTTCATCAATAAAATAATCGGCTAGCTTTAAGCCGAACGTTTCCATTCCGTATTGGTGAATTGAAGGAAGGTCTGTAAAATCAAAAAATTTTGAAGTGACTACTTTGAGATTTTTTTCTCCATTCTTCAAAATGTTTTTTAGATTCTTCTAAAGTATAAAATTCTCCTTCTTCCGCTTCTTTAATCAAAGAGGCGAATTTTTTTTGAGACATAGGTTTTCCTGGAGTCGCAAGATTTTCTGAATTTCCGTTTTTTGTTTTCATATTGAATCACTTTTTGTCTCTTGAAGCAGAAAGTTTTATAAACATAAAGGGAATAAAAAAGCTGGCAGAAAATATTCTGGCCCGTAAAATTATTGTTTTGAAACTAGAGTAGCCTCAAAATCATTGACGTCTATGGCGTTAACCACATCATAATCTCCAATTTTGGTGCGACGCAAAACCGTTAAGTGCGACCCTGAATTCATGGCGCGTCCAAAATCAAAGGCTAGGGAACGAATGTAGGTGCCTTTGCTGCAAACTACCCTAAAATCAACTTCGGGAAGTGCAATTCGGGTGATTTCAAATTCGTGAATGGTTGTTTTTCTGTGCGGAATTTCAACTTCTAGGCCGGCACGTGCATGTTCGTACAAACGAACTCCATCTTTTTTTATGGCCGAAAAAATTGGTGGTTTTTGGTCAATTTCACCCAAAAACTGTTTTACGGTTTCATGTATGAGAGCTTCGTCGATATGCTCCGTTGGGAAATTTTGGTCGATTTCGGTTTCCAAATCGTATGACGGAGTAGTTGCTCCAATGTAGAAAGTTCCAGTATATTCTTTGGCTTGGCCTTGAAGTTCACTAATTCTTTTGGTGAATTTTCCGGTACAAACCAATAATAATCCAGATGCCAATGGATCCAATGTACCCGCATGACCAATCTTGAATTTTTTAGGCAATCCAGCTTTATTGATAAGGGCATATTTGAGTTTATTTACCGCTTGGAAAGAAGTAAAATGCAGGGGTTTGTCAATTAAGAGGATTTGTCCGTTTAAGAAGTCTTCGGCGGTTATCAATGGGCTATTATTTTATGTATGAAAAGTAAATTAAAAGAAAAACACCAACTATTATGCGGTACCATCCCCATGGTTTGAATCCATATTGTTTGATAATTCCGATAAAAAATTTGATAGCCAAAATTGCTACTATAAACGCGATAACATTTCCCAATAAAAACAGTTTAATGTTGTCATTTGATCGAAGGAGAAGTTCATATCCTTTCAATTGTGAAACTTCGTAAGTTTTTAATAATATTGAATAGGTTGTTACTGCAAGCATCGTAGGAACTGCAAGGAAAAAAGAGAATTCTGCTGCGGCTTGACGCGTAAGACCTTGCTGCATACCTCCAATTATTGATGCTGCTGAACGACTCGTTCCAGGCATCATGGCCAGGCATTGCCAAAAACCAATTGCAACCGCTTTTTTGATGGTAATATCTTCTTCTTGTATTATGGTTGGAGTTTGAAAACGACCGTCTATAAAAAGCAAAATTACTCCACCAAGTATAAGTACAATTGCAATAGGAATTGGGTCTCCCAATACAGCTTCTATTTTGTCATCGAATAATTTTCCCAATACCAAAGCTGGAATTACAGCGCAAGCCAGTTTGGTGTAGAAATTTAGTTTTGTGAAATCAAAAAATTTCTTCCAGTATAATGCCACTACGGCCAAAATTGCGCCGAATTGAATCGATACTTGGAATAATTTTACGAAATCGTCATTTTGAATATTGAAATAAGAACTTACAAATATCATATGACCTGTTGAGGAAATTGGTAGATATTCTGTTAAACCTTCAACAATGGCAAGTAGGATAGCTTGTAGTGTATTCATTTTTGAGAAAGTTTTGAGTTTTCGGTTTTCGGTTTTAAGTCTTCAGTCTATTGCCAACTGAACACTGAATACTGAATACTGTCTACTATTTTTTAGGGTTTTTAAGAATGGCATAAATGGTGATTCCAAAACCAATTAAAACGGTTGTTGGAGCCAATCGGATTCTTCTGAAATCAAAAACGGATTCATTGAATACATTTGGATCGTCACTTCCACCACCAGACATTAGGATAAAACCTAATGCAATTACTGCGATTCCAATCAATAGGATTTTATAATTTATTTTCTCAAAAAGAAATTCTTGTTTGTGTTCTTCGTTTGTCATTTTTATTTGTTTTTTTAATCTTAGAATATTTTGCTTTCACTTTTTTGCCCTGCAATCTAAAATCTATATTCTAAAATCTTAAATTAGTATAGGTCGTCTGTTCTAAGATTCAAGAAACGCTGTGTTGCAAAATAGGTGCTCAACCAAGTGATTAAAATACCAATTCCAAAAACGCCCACTAAAACCAATCCGATGAGTAATTGGTCATCCAGAATTCCAAGATCGGGAAAGCTGGTTTCAAGATATACTAATACACCGATCAACGCCAGTATCGCCAATCCAGCGCCAATCATGCCCAGTTTTATGCTTCGCATGATAAAAGGTTTTCTGATAAATGACTTCGTTGCTCCCACCATTTGCATGGTTTTGATGATAAATCGGTTGGAATGTATGGAAAGACGTAATGAACTATTGATCAATAAAACAGCAATAAAGGTTAGGAATCCACTAACTATTAAGATCCACATACTTACTTTTTTGATGTTGTCATTAACCAAGTTGACCAATTGTTTATCGTATACAATATCTGAAACCATTGGGTTTTTTCTTAATCGCGATTCTATTTTTGCGATACTGTCTTTGACAACGTAATCGGCTTTTAAGTGAATGTCGTACGAATTTTGAAGTGGATTTTCACCCAAGAAGGTTACAAAATCTTCACCAATAATATCTGAATGTTCTTTTGCGGCCTGTTCTTTTGAAACGTAAACAAAGGATTTTGTGAATTTTGTTGTTTTTAATTCTTGATCAAAGGCTTTTATAATAGTATCATTGGCTTCGTTTTTGAAGAAAACAGTCATTGCTATTTTTTCTCTGAAGTCATCGGCCAATTTTTTGGAGTTAATGATAAAAAAACCAAGTATACCCAATAGGAATAAAACCAGGAATACACTTAGCACTACTGAAAAATAAGAGGAAATTAACCTGCGTTTTTGAAACTTATCAAAGGATGAACTCATAGTATGTTTTAATTATGGGGTAAAAATAATAAACATATTCTTTAATTTGAAGTTAATAAGGCCCAAAGTTTTAACTTTCGTACAATAAACGTAAATTTGCCGACTTAATATTTCTTACGGATCTTCTTTAAAGCTTTAGTTTTTTGGATGTTTATCAAGTATTGGCGCACAATGTCTAGTTTTGATGAGCGCGTGAGGGATAGAAGCTGGCTACCGAAGTAGCGCGTATAGCCCGACCCATTAAGGAAAAGGGCCGAATAAGCGGTGCTATAAGTTGGCCCTTTTTCTTAATGAGGTCACGCCCAAATGAATTTTAAGTTAAAATACGAATTAATATAGATGCTCCTTTGGTTGCTTTACTGAAGGTTTTGCAAAACAATAAAAATGACTTGAGTATGCGATAGCATGACTCCATTAAAAAACAATAAAAAAGAGGAATGAAGTATAATCCGAACGAAATTGAGGCCAAATGGCAAAAATACTGGGCAGAGCATAAAACTTTTGCAGCCAAAAACGATTCAGACAAGCCAAAACATTATGTGTTGGATATGTTTCCTTATCCGTCAGGAGCGGGATTGCACGTGGGACATCCGCTGGGGTACATCGCATCGGATGTGTATTCGAGATACAAAAGACATCAAGGTTTTAATGTGTTGCACCCAATGGGGTATGACAGTTTTGGGTTGCCGGCGGAACAATATGCGATTCAGACCGGGCAACGTCCAGAGGACACGACTTCGGTAAATATTGACGGTGGTGTGGATAAAGAAGGAAAAGTGATTGCCGGGTACAGAAAGCAATTGGACAAAATAGGGTTTTCATTTGATTGGGATCGTGAAGTGCGCACTTCGAATCCGGATTATTATAAGCATACGCAATGGATTTTTATTCAATTGTTTAATTCTTGGTACAATAAAGATTCTGATAAAGCAGAAGATATTGCGACTTTGACTTCGATTTTTTCTACAGCAGGAAATGCGAATGTAAATGCGGTTTGCGATGATGCTATTGATTTGTTCACGGCAAATGAATGGAACGCTTACGCAAAAGAACAACAGGAGAATTTTTTGTTGCAATACCGATTGACTTATTTGGCAGAAACAGAAGTGAACTGGTGTCCGGGATTAGGGACGGTTTTGGCGAATGACGAAATTGTGAATGGTGTTTCGGAACGTGGGGGATATCCTGTGATTCGTAAAAAAATGACACAATGGAGCATGCGAATTTCGGCTTATGCGGAACGTTTGTTACAAGGTTTGAATGATATTGATTGGAGTGAAAGTATAAAGGAAAGTCAACGGAACTGGATTGGGAAATCGGTTGGGGCGATGGTAGATTTTAGATTGCAGAATTCAGATAGCAGTATTTCAGTTTTTACGACTAGACCTGATACGATTTTTGGAGTTACGTTTATGACTTTGGCACCAGAACACGAATTGGTTTCACAAATCACAACTCCGGAACAAAAAGCAGCAGTTGAAGCCTACATCGAAAAAACGGCGAAGCGTTCGGAAAGAGAGCGTATGGCAGATGTGAAAACCATTTCGGGAGTTTTTACGGGAGCGTTTGCTGAGCATCCGTTTACCAAAGAACCGATTCCGGTTTGGATTGGTGATTATGTTTTGGCTGGCTACGGAACAGGTGCGGTTATGGCGGTTCCCTGTGGTGATGAAAGAGATTATGCTTTTGCGAATTTCTTCAAAGGACAAAACGGAATGCAGGAAATAAAAAACATTCAAGAAGGAGCCGATGTTTCTGAAAAGCCGTTTGACGATAAGGAAAAAACGATATTGGCCAATTCCGATTTTCTAAACGGATTGAATTACAAAGAAGCGACCAAAAAGATAATTGAAGAGTTAGAAAAGATAAACCAAGGAAAAGGGAAAATCAATTACCGTTTGCGTGATGCGGTTTTCTCCCGTCAACGTTATTGGGGAGAGCCTTTCCCTGTGTATTATGTGAATGGTTTGCCGCAAATGATTGATGCAAAACATTTGCCTATCATCTTGCCGGAAGTTGAAAAGTATTTACCAACCGAAGACGGATTGCCTCCATTAGGAAACGCAACGGTTTGGGCTTGGGATAGTGCAAAGTTGACAGTTGTTGGTTGTGAGTTGATAGATAATGTGACTATTTTTCCATTAGAGTTGAACACGATGCCGGGTTGGGCAGGAAGTTCTTGGTACTGGATGCGTTATATGGACGCGCACAATGAGAAGGAATTTGCCAGCAAAGAAGCATTGAAATATTGGGAAAGCGTGGATTTATACATTGGCGGAAGCGAACACGCAACAGGTCATTTATTATATTCTCGTTTTTGGAATAAATTCTTAAAAGACAAAGGCTTTGCACCAACTGAAGAACCATTCAAGAAATTGATTAATCAGGGAATGATTTTGGGGACAAGTGCTTTCGTTTATGGAGTTTGGATCGATATATGGTATCGTCCTACTGCAACAGAGGATTTTGGTCCTGATAATAATAAAATTGCCCGTGAAACTCCTCGTCCTGTTTTTTTAGGTCTTTCCAAAAAAGTATTTGAAGAAATTAAATTGACTGAAGATGAAGAAGGAATGGTCAATAGTCCGATTATTGATAATTATGTGAAAAATAAATATCCAAATTTTAAATTCATGTATTTGGAAGAAGGTCTTGAAGAAGGCTATGATTTTAGATGTTCACAATTAAAGTTGCACACTGATGTTTCATTTGTGAATTCATCGGATGAATTGGATATTGAAAAATTCAAAGGATGGAGAGAAGAATATAAAATCGCTGATTTTATCACTGATGAAAATGAAAAATTTATTGTAGGTCGTGAAGTCGAAAAAATGTCGAAATCCAAATACAATGTAGTAACTCCGGATGATATTTGTAACGAATACGGAGCTGATACCTTGCGTTTGTACGAAATGTTCTTAGGACCATTGGAACAAGCGAAACCTTGGAATACGGCAGGAATCTCGGGAGTTTTTGGTTTCTTGAAAAAACTATGTCGTTTGTATTTTGATGAGCATACGATGATTGTTACTAATGATGAACCAACGAAAGACAATCTAAAATCATTGCACAAAACCATCAAGAAAGTGGCTGAGGATATCGAGAATTTCTCTTTCAATACTTCGGTTTCCCAGTTTATGATTTGTGTGAATGAATTGTCAACGCAAAACTGTCATTCGCGTGCGATTCTAGAACCATTGGCGATTGTGATTTCGCCTTATGCACCACACATTGCTGAGGAATTATGGTCATTATTAGGAAATACAGGTTCTATTGCTACGGTGCCTTTTCCAACTTTGGACGAAAAACATTTGGTAGAAAGTGATAAAGAATATCCGGTATCTTTCAACGGAAAAATGCGTTTTACTATGGTTTTGCCTTTGGATTTAACCAAGGAACAAATCGAACAAATCGTAATGAAAGACGAAAGAACCATCAAACAACTAGACGGTAAAATGCCAAACAAGGTGATTATTGTTCCGGGGAAGATTATTAATTTGGTGGGTTAATTAGAGGTACACATTGTTGAGACGCACTGCAGTGCGTCTTTACAATAAAATTAGATAATGAAATTCCAAATTCCAAATTCCAAATTCCAAATTCCAATTTTACGATTTTACGATTTTACGATTTTACGATTTTACGATTTTACGATTTTACGATTTTACGATTTTACGATTGGGTTTGGATTTTTTTGTTTTAAAATAATTTAACAATAGTTTACAGATGACAAGATGACATTTTGTTAAATTTGGATTGCAATTTGATATTAATTTAGAAACAGAAAATAAAAAAATATGGGAATGAGTTATTTAATTCTTGCGGGAGCTATCATGCTCGCAAGTTGGTTAGTGAGTTCTACACTAAAGAGTAAATTTGAATTTTATTCGAAAATACATTTGCAAAACGGTATGTCGGGTGCCGAAATCGCGGAGAAAATGCTTGCCGATAACGGAATTTATGATGTGCGGGTAATTTCGACTCCAGGACAGTTGACCGACCATTATAATCCTGTGGATAAAACAGTCAATTTGAGTGAGGCAGTTTATAACCAGCGGAATGCTGCGGCTGCGGCTGTTGCGGCACACGAATGTGGGCACGCGGTACAACATGCTGTAGGTTATCAATGGCTGACGATGCGTTCTCAGTTGGTGCCAATTGTAAATGTGGCTTCGACTTACATGCAGTGGATTTTATTAGGAGGAATCTTAATGCTTCGTACTTTTCCGCAATTGCTATTGGTTGGGATTATCATATTTGCCGCCACTACTTTGTTTTCAATTATTACTTTGCCGGTAGAATATGACGCCAGTAATAGGGCTTTGGCTTGGTTGGAGAATAAAAATATGTTGACACAGCAAGAACAAGCTGGAGCAAAAGATTCTTTGAAATGGGCTGCCAGAACCTATGTAGTTGCTGCATTGGGATCTATTGCTACTTTGTTGTATTATATCTCTATTTTTAATAATAGAAGGTAATTCCGCAGCGATTTTTAAAATATATAGATCCAAATTCCAAATTATTGTTTTGGAGTTTGGATTTTTTTATGGCTATTGAAATTGCCATTGAATTTTGATTTTTTATAATTGTATCTGTCTGTCAATTTGTTGGTCAAGCGAGATAAAAGTCTCCGTTCTTGAAACACCTTCAATGGCTTGGATTTTTGAATTGAGCAATTGCATTAAATGTTCGTTATCGCGGCAAATAATTTTGATTAGGATAGACCAATTTCCGGTGGTGTAATGACATTCGAGGACTTCAGGTATTTTTTTTAAGTCTTTTACGGCTTCCGAGTTTCGAGCGGCTTTGTCCAGATAAATTCCAACAAAGGCCATCGTATTGTATCCTAAAACTTTATGGCTTACAGTGAATTTTGAACCCGAAATCACGCCAGATTGTTCCAGTTTTCGTAATCGTTGATGAATTGCTGCACCCGAAATGCCTATTTTATTGGCAATCTGAAGAATTGGTTTTCGGGCATCTTCCATCAAGAAACGTAAAATTTCTTTGTCAATACCGTCGATTTCTACAACAAGCGAATTGATTTTCATAAAAAGTAAATTTTAAACTAAAAAGTAAATTTTAGTTGCGATTTGAAATCAAAAATACAAAATTGATTGTTAGTAGTCTTGTATTTGATTTAGTATTGAAAAAAAATTTCAGAAAAAGACATAAAAAAACCCATTCGTTAAAAATGGGTTTAGTGTATGTATAAGTAGTTTTTTATTTTCCTTTATTGGCTTCAATGATGTATTTTTCTAATGCCATTGTCATAGAAGGGGTTCCGGGTGTTGGCGCCATAATGTCAACGCGCAATCCATGATCCAAAGCTTCTTTTTGCGTAGTGCTTCCAAAAACAGCAATTCTGGTATTGTTTTGTTCAAAATCCGGGAAGTTCTTGTATAATGATTTAATTCCAGTTGGACTAAAAAAGGCTAAAACATCATAATATACATCAGCCAAATCAGAAAGGTCACTCATAACGGTTTTGTAAAAAGTGGCTGGTGTCCAGTCAACTTTCAAAGCGTTTAAGGTAACTGGTATATCTGCGTTTAATTGGTCTGAAGCAGGTAGTAAGAATTTTTCGTCTTTGTATTTTTTAATCAATGGAGACAAATCTGCAAAATCTTTTGGTCCAACGTATATTTTACGTTTTCGATAGACTACGTATTTTTGTAGGTAAAACGCAATAGCTTCCGATTGACAAAAATATTTTAATCCTTCAGGAACTTTATAACGCATTTCTTCGGCTACTCTAAAAAAATGATCGACACCGTTCTTGCTTGTTAAAATAACTGCAGTGTAGTTGTTAAGATCGATTTTTTGTAGTCTAATCTCTTTTGCGTTTACTCCTTCTACATGAATAAAAGGTCTGAAATCAATTTTCACTTTATGCTTTTGTTGCAGCTCAAAGTATGGAGAATTTTCCACTTTAGGTTCTGGTTGTGATACCAAAATTGTTTTCACTTTCATATTTAATATTTTCTAAACGCTACCTTTTGTAAACCAATAATACATAAAATAATAGGGTGCTATTTCAAGAGTGCAAAGATATAAAATAAAATAAAACAACTTGCTGAAAATTTCTTTTCTGTAGTTTTTTATTGAAACGAGATATAGTAATACGTTTATTCCGAGTATTATATAGAAAATTAGTAAAGGAATATTTTTTAATATAGAATCATAATAGAACAAAACGATGTCAATTGGAAGCAGAATCAACCCAATATAGGTTCTGTAAGTTACTTTTTGTAAGTTGTATTGCTCGACAAGCTCTTCGATATTGAAAGAAGTGGCTATGATTTTTTCGATCAGGTACTTGGATAAAATAAAATAGAGGACAAATGTGAATATTTGAATAAATAAAACCCAGTCGGTTTTTAATCCATATCCGAAGTGACTCAGTAATAATTGAATGAAAAAGGAAAATGAAATAATTTGAACAAAAAATAAGGAGATGGAGAACATACTCATCAAATGGCTGCTGTCTCTGTAAATTCGGGCGTATTTATCAGAGTAAATTAATTTTACAAAATCTCCAAAGCGATTTTCATAAACTGATTTAGTTAGGGCAATGATGCCAAAAGCCATTATAAACACCAGGGTTGCCCAGTCTCTATTTTCAATTATTCTAGGATGAAGTACGTGTTCAGTCATATCATGGCAAAATTACTAATTATTATAAGATTATTTAATATAATTTTATAATAATCGAATGGCATAAAAACGTTACTTTTGCACGGAAATTACTCGAAATATGAACAATTGCATTGTTATAATTCCTACCTATAACGAAATTGAAAACATCGAAAGCATTATTAGAGCTGTGCTCTCCCAGCACAAACCTTTCCATGTCTTAATTATTGATGATAACTCTCCGGATCATACCGCGGACAAAGTGGTGATGCTTCAATCAGAATATAATGGTAGATTGTTTTTAGAAAAAAGAGCAAAGAAATCAGGACTTGGGACAGCCTATGTACATGGTTTTAAATGGGCATTGCAGCATAAATATGATTTCATTTTCGAAATGGATGCGGATTTTTCGCACAACCCAAATGATTTGGAAAAATTATATGATGCCTGTCATTTTGGTGATGCTGATTTATCTATTGGTTCCCGTTATGTTACTGGAGTGAATGTGGTGAATTGGCCTTTAAGTCGCGTTTTGATGTCTTATTTTGCCTCGGTTTATGTTCGTCTGATAACGGGTATGAAAATACACGATGCCACTGCAGGATTTGTATGTTATAAGAGAAAAGTGCTCGAAGAAATTAATTTGGATAAAATTAAATTTGTGGGTTATGCTTTTCAGATTGAAATGAAATATAGAACATTTTGTAAAAAGTTTGCCATTTCGGAAGTGCCAATTATCTTTACGGATAGAACAAAAGGACAGTCTAAAATGAGTAATTCGATTATAGTTGAAGCTGTTTTTGGAGTGATTTCATTACGCCTAAAAAAGTTAGTGAACAATTTATAAATAAATGAAGATGAATAAATTCTTAATCAAGAATGCTAAGATTGTAAATGAAGGAGTTATTTTTGAAGGTGATGTTCTAATAGAAAATGATTTAATAGTTGAAATATCTGAAAGTATTAGTGCAAAGTCTTCTGATTTTGTGATTATTGATGCCGAAGGGAATTATCTTATGCCGGGAGTCATTGATGATCAAGTGCATTTTAGAGAACCGGGACTTACCCATAAAGGAGATATAGAATCCGAGTCTAGAGCGGCAGTTGCCGGAGGGATTACTTCTTATATCGAACAACCAAATACGGTTCCAAATGCGGTTACCCAAGAAATTCTAGAAGAAAAATATCAAATTGCTTCTGAGAAGTCTTTTGCCAATTATTCTTTTATGATGGGAGCAACCAATGATAATTTGGAAGAAGTGCTTAAGACAAATCCTAAGAATGTAGCCGGAATTAAAATATTTTTGGGTTCTTCCACGGGAAATATGTTGGTTGATAATGAAGCGGTTTTAGAAAAAATATTCTCTTGCACTTCGATGCTTATTGCTGTTCATTGTGAGGATGAAACGACCATAAAAAATAATCTGGAAAAATACAAAGAAGAGTTTGGTGAGGATATTCCAGTGACGGTTCATCATCTTATTCGTAGTGAGGAAGCTTGTTATATTTCTTCTTCTAAGGCTGTTGCGTTGGCCAAAAAAACTGGAGCAAGATTACATGTTTTTCATCTTTCGACTGCGAAGGAAATGGAATTGTTTACCAATAAAATTCCGCTTGAGGATAAAAAAATTACTGCCGAAGTTTGTGTGCATCATTTGTGGTTTACCAATGATGATTATGAAACCAAAGGCAATTTGATTAAATGGAACCCAGCTGTAAAAACAGCTAATGATAGAAAGGTATTGTGGGAAGCGCTTAATGACGGTCGTATTGATGTAGTGGCTACTGATCATGCTCCTCATACGTTGGAAGAGAAAAAACAAAAATATTTGCAGGCACCTTCTGGAGGGCCATTAGTACAACATGCTCTTGTTGCGATGTTTGAAGCATATCATCAAGGAAAGATAAGTGTGGAGAAAATTGTCGAAAAGATGTGCCATAATCCAGCCAAGATTTTCAAAATTGAAAAAAGAGGATTCATTAAAGAAGGATATTATGCCGATTTGGTAATTATTAATGCAGGATTGCCTTGGAGTGTAAAGAAAGAAAATATACTTTCAAAATGTGGCTGGTCTCCTTTTGAGGGGTATACTTTTAAATCTAGAATCACACATACTTTTGTAAATGGAAAATTAGTTTATTCTGGTTTTAAGGTAAAAGATATTCGTGCAGGAAAAAGAATGTTGTTCGATCGATAAAAAAAATATTAAATGAAAAAAATAGTATTTCTTTTCGCTTTATTGTCTTTGTTTTCAAGTTGTAAAAAAGAATTGGTCAAAAAACCGGATAATCTTATAGATAAAGGGGTGATGATTGATATTTTGTATGATATGTCTCTTTTGGACGCGTTAAAATATCAAAATCCAAACTCATTATATGTAAATGATATTAATCCGAAGACTTTTATTTATAAAAAATATAAAATTGACAGTCTTCAGTTTGTAAAAAGCAATGCCTATTATGCTGCTGATTACAGGGAGTATAAAAAAATGTTTGATAAATTGAATGACCGACTTAAAAACGAAAAAAAGAGAGTGGATTCCTTGATTAAAGTTCAAAAGAAAAAAGAAGCTGCGCTCAAGAAATTAAAAGTTAAAAAAGAGCAAGACTCCATAAAAAAAGCCAAAAAAGTCCAAGAGATAAAAATCAAAAAAGAAAAAGATTCTATCCTAAAAGTCAAAAAGGAAAAAGAGTTAAAGGCTAAAAAAACAAAGTAGTTACAAATTTGTAATTCCCTTTATATAATCAGGAACGTCTATGAATGTTATATTCAAGGCGTTTTTTATTTTTTCATTAGAATATAAATCGGTCGAATAAGAGGATCTGGCTGAAGCTTTACTGAGTTGTCTCTTTTGCCCAAAAACATTTGATGCTATCCAGTCCAATTTTGATAAAGTATTCATCATAAAAGGGGTTGCGTGGCATTTGGGCCTTTTGACTTTTAAGGCATCTGCAATAGAAAACAGCAGGTCTTGAAAAAGGATATTCTGACTTACCAGTGTATATCGTTGGCCATGAATTGGGCTATTCATCAATTCGTACAGTACGGCAACCACATCGGCAACGGCTATAAAACCAGTTGATCCTTTAGTATAAAATGGCAATCCATTTTTTACTTTCGTAAAAAGTTCTCCACTTCCTTGGTTCCAAAATCCGGGACCAATAGTGATGCCAGGATTTACAATTACTACTTCAAGTCCTTCTTGTTGTCCTCGCCAAATTTCCATTTCGGCGCCATATTTTGAAATCGCATAATCGCTATGTGGTTTTTCGGGATTCCATTCGGTTTCTTCAGTAATAATGGATTCGTGTGAGGCCAAGTCACCAAGAGCGGCTATTGAGCTCACATGGCAAAGTTTTTTGATGGTATAGGCTAGACAAAAATTGACGATGTTTGCTGTGCCTTCGATATTGATTTTTCGAACCAAATTTTCCTCCTTTGGGTCAAAGGAAATAAATGCGGCACAATGATAGACTTGATTGATCTCTTTGAAAGCTTTTCCTAAGGAAGGAATGTCAAGAATGTCGGCTTGAATCCAATGAATGGAATCATATAAATTCTCCTTTTTGTATAATGAAAAAAGAGATTTTGTTTTTTTTGTGCTGTCTAAATCTCTATAAATGGCACGAACATTTTCTCCCTTTTCTAATAGGTGAATTAAAAGATGTGCGCCTACTAAACCTGTTCCTCCTGTTACTAATACCATATTTACAAATATAACATTTTGGGACAAACCATAAAATTTTTATCGTCATTGATTTTATTATTGAATTTGCCATTGAAATTGCCATTGCCATTGAATTTGCTATCTTTGTGAAAATTGATTATTATATAAATGAAAAATATTATTTCCGAATTACAATGGCGTGGACTGGTTCATGACATCATGCCTGGAACTGAAGAACAACTTTTAAAAGAAATGACGGCAACCTATATTGGTTTTGATCCCACATCAGATTCTTTGCATATTGGAAGTTTGGTGCCTATAATTTTATTAGTCCATCTTAAAAACTTTGGTCATAAACCTATCGCTTTAGTGGGTGGTGCAACCGGAATGATTGGGGATCCTTCGGGGAAATCGGATGAAAGAAATTTATTGGACGAAGCCACTTTAAATTATAATGTTGAAGGTATAAAAGGAATTTTATCCCGTTTTTTAGATTTTAATGATACTGCCGTAAATGCTCCAGTTTTAGTAAACAATTACGATTGGATGAAAGGTCTGTCATTCATCAATTTTGCCCGTGACGTAGGTAAACGTATTACTGTAAATTATATGATGGCCAAAGACTCTGTTAAAAAGCGTTTGACAGGAGATGGAGAAGGAATGTCGTTTACGGAGTTTACCTATCAATTGATTCAAGGATACGATTTTTATCATTTGCATAAAGAATACAATTGTTTGTTGCAAATGGGAGGATCGGATCAATGGGGAAATATCACCACAGGAACCGAATTGGTGCGAAGAATGAACGTAGGCGAAGAGGCCAAAGCTTATGCAATGACTTGTCCGTTAATTACCAAAGCGGATGGTTCTAAATTTGGAAAATCTGAAGGTGGAAACGTATGGTTGACTGCAGATAAAACTTCAGTATATAAATTTTACCAATTTTGGTTGAATACGACAGATGTTGATGCTGAAAAGTATATCAAGATCTTTACTTTCTTAGATAAAGAGACTATTGACGCTTTGATTGAAGAGCATAAAGTAGCACCACATTTAAGAGTTTTACAAAGAAAATTGGCCGAAGAGTTAACTGTTTTTGTACATTCTGCTGAGGAACTGGAGAAAGCGATTAAAGCTTCAAATATTCTTTTTGGAAATGCTAATGCCGATGATTTGAAACAATTGGATGAAACCACTTTTCTGGAAGTTTTTGACGGAGTGCCCCAAGCCGAAATTTCAAGAGCCGATGTCGAAGCTGGATTGGATATTGTTACTGTATTGAATGAAAAAACAGGATTTTTCAAATCGAATGGAGAAGCAAGAAGAGCTTTGACTGCCAATTCTATTTCGGTGAATAAAGAAAAAGTGAATGAGACATTTGTGCTTTCAACAAAAGATTTGATCAACAATCAATTTGTGCTGTTGCAAAGTGGGAAGAAAAATTATTTTGTGATTAGAGTGGTTTAATATTTAAACCACCATCAAATTACAACCGCGAATATCTGAATTATCAAAACGTCCCAATACTTCGAAAGTGGTATTGGGATTTTTTTTGCCTAAATCCTGCGTGGCGATAAACGAACAAGAATTAATGTTGGCTAAGTCAATGACGTTAATTCCGCCAGTTTTCCCGTCTTTTATGTACGTCAAAGCATCTTCGGTATCCCGAATGTGGATTTGCATCCAAGAAGGGCATTCAAATACACCATTTCCCAATGAATAGGCTTGAGAAAGTAATTCGGTCATTCCGTATTCAGAATGGATGGCTTTTACTCCAAAACCTTCACAAAGCTGTTGGTGCAATTCTTCCCGAATCATTTCTTTGCGTTTGCCTTTCATGCCACCGGTTTCCATGATAATGGTGTGCTGCAATTCAAATTTTGTTTTTTCAATTAAATCCAATAAAGCATAAGTAACGCCAATCAGAATTACATTTTGCCCCGCTTGGTCTAATGCAATCAGTTTTTGAATTAATTCGTCGTGATTGTGCAAGTAAAATCCGCTATCGTGATTGTTTGAGAGTTTTATTAAATCTTCAACCATGTAGATTAAGGAAGAACCTTCTCGTTCCAAATAGGAGGGAAGTAAGGCTAAGACAACATAATCTTCAATGTTTCCATAAAATTGGGAAAACCCTTTGCGATAGCTTTCTTCGTAAATGGAAACATCCGTGACTAGATGCCTGCTGGTGATCGTTCCTGTTGTTCCGCTGCTCGTAAAAGTGGCTTGAATAGCTTCGTTGTTAGAAACTACATTATGGCTTTTGAAAAATTGTATGGGTAAAAACGGAATTTGATGCAACGACTTTACTTTTTGCGGGTTTGTTTTTAAAAAGTCGCAAAATTCTTGATAGACCAAATTGTTTTCGTATTGGAATCGAAAAATTTTTAAAGCCATTTTTTCAAATTGCTTTTGACTCGAAATAGTGAATATGGCGTTGGCTGTAATCAAGTGGTTCTTTTTGATGCAAAGGTATTATTATTTTTAAAGCTTTTTTGGAATTATCTGGAGGCTTCAGAAATGTTTGAGCAAAAAAAAGTTCCAAAAACATTTTGGAACTTTTAAGATTGTATTTTCATGAATTATCGCACTATTAATTTTCTGGTGCTTGTTGCGCTTTCTTCAGTGATTTTTATGATATAAACTCCAGGAGAAAGATTGGATATGTTTAGCTCTTTGGTGCTAACCGTGGTCTGCATTACTTTTTTACCTAATACGTCAAAGATGATTATTTCTTTGTCTAAGTCGTTTTTTGAAGTAATGTATACTCTGTCACTAGTCACAGGGTTTGGGTACAAGCTTAAACCCTCAATTGAAGCGGATTCTTGCGTTTTTGGCAGTTGCTTTATATCTTGTGCCGAAGCATTTAGAGAAAAGAAAAAAACCAATAAAATTGTAATATAAAAGTAGTTTTTTGCCATCAGCTTTGATTGTTAACTGTAAATGTAAGAAAAAAAAATGTATGAAAAAAAAATACCTCTCAAAATTTTGAGAGGTATTTTTACTAATTCAAAATATATTCTTATTTAAGTAATGTGTTTCCGTCTACTGTTGACCAAGCTCCGTTTGTCAATGAAGCTCCTGTTGCAGTAGTACTAGTTGCAAATTGTCCAACTGGGAAAGAAACAACTATCGGAGTAGCTGGAGTTCCAACTGATGCTCCTAAAATTTCTTTACTTGTATTTTTTATTGTAACATTAGTCAATTTAATTCTAGACCCATTTACTTGATCTGTGTTTGTGGTTGCATCTTGAATTTTGCAAGCTGCACCGGTATAGGTTTTTGTACCTTCGGTATAGTTTCCGTATCCATCAATGATGATGTTGCTGAAATCTCCATTTCCTTGTTTCTTAAATTGGAATGCATCAATTTCAATTGCTCCAGCAGTCTCAGGTGTAGTGCCAACTGCTCTTTTCAATGTCATATTAGTTACTTTAGGCCAGTATGTATTGTTGTTATTTGAACATTCAACTTCTACACCATAATTACCTTTAGCAGTTTGATAAGCATACCAGTTGGTGTTGTTTTGACCTTGCCATCCATCTTGCCAGTCAAATGAATCATCAGTATTTCCATAAGATATTGCATTTGTCAAACTTACAGTTCCTCCATAAAATTCGAATCCGTCATCAGCACCCATATAAGAAACTAGGTGGTCTAATGTTGTTCCAGAACCAACAGAGTAGAAAGAGAAACCATTTAATTCTTTTGTTCCATCAGCCAATTTTGACCCTGCATATTCTATTCTTACATACGTTAATGAACCGGCATTGTTTGCAGCATTTGTTCCACCATAAGATAGAGCATTTCCATCTTCAGAAGTTGAAGTAGTTACACCACCAACTGCTTTTATTGGAGCGTCACCATACATGATAATTCCTCCCCAAGAACCTGCTATTTTTGAAGCCTCAGTAAATACAACTGGTTTGTCTGCTGTTCCTTTAATGATCAGTTTACCACCATTCAAAACAACTAAAGCATTGTCACCTGTTGTTTTATTTACAGTAATTGTAGAACCCGCTTCGAAAGTTACAGTAACACCAGAGTTGATTTTTACAATTCCTTTCATAGTGTAATTACCGTAAGCATATGCTTTGTCTGCTGTAAATGTACCTGTTATCTCTCCCGTTACTGCTGGTATAGCTGTAACGGATACTGTTCTTGTTACTGGTCCTGCAGTATTGGCTACTGTATAAGTAATTACAGAAGACCCAACAGATACTCCTGTTATTACACCTGTTTTAGCATCAATAGTTGCAACTGTTGGAGTTGCACTTGTATAAGTTCCACCTGTAGTTGTGCTTGCAAAAGTAGTTGTGGCACCTACAATAATACTTTCTGTACCTGTTAATGGAGTTACTGTTACTGGAGTATCATCATCACTACTACATGATGTGATTAATAAGCCTAAAGACATTGCAAAAGCTAAAAATTTTGTTTTCATAATTTGTGTGTTTGTTTTTGTTTTTTAGTGAAAGATAAAATCGCATTTATTTAGTTTGTTTTAACTCTTTGCGATTCCATAATTTTATAAACCAAAAGTAGTTTGAGAGTTTTGAACATACGTTAGCTAATTATTACAAAAAAGTTACTAAAATCAGTCCAAAATGTAATCTAAATGTTAAGAAAAAGGAACCGTTTGTAAATAAAAAAGCCTCTAACGAATTAGAGGCTTTTATTGCAATAAGTTATGTTAAAAAGTGTAGCCTAAATTCAATGAAAATTCTACACCTTTCTTGTAATTACGAATAGTTGAATCATCTAATAAAAGGGCATCACCATCATTACCTTGTTCGTACTTTATATTTGGATTTAATATGTTTTGAACAGAAAATTTTAAATCGACGTTTTTTGATATTTTACTTCCCCATACAAGATCCAATTGATCTACGGGTAATTCATAAATATGATCTAAACCTCCAGTTCCAACAGCGTAAATTCTTTTGCCAAAAACAGAATACACTAATGATACTGTGTTACTCCATTCTGGACTTAAATCAAATTGATATTTTAAATCTGAGTTGATTAAATATTTTGAAGCTCCTTGAAGTTCTCTTTCTTGATGAGTCTCTATCGAGTTTGGATTTACTTCTACTTTTGTATACATTAAAGAAGTATTGAATCCTAATGAGAATTTGTTCAAACTTTCATTGATTCTGCCTAGATCGTATAGGAAATCAAATTCAGCTCCAAATAGGATTGCCTGATCCGAATTTAAGTAAGTAGTGATAGTAGTATTTGCCGCATTTGCGATAAAAGTACGCTCAATTGGGTCTGCAATTTTCTTTCCAAAAAAACCTATTGTAAAAAGTTCTTTTGCTGTTGGGAATATTTCATACTTTAAATCTACATTGTAATTTTCACTATTTAATAAAAATGGATTTCCTCTAGTAGAAGTGCCGTCAGCATTCACATATTCTATAGGATAAGCTTCCATTATGATAGGTAATGTATATGTTTTTGTGGCAGAGAAACGAATGTTTGAAACATCGGTAGCAGCATATTTTACATTCAAGGCAGGCAAAATGTATAAGTTGTCATAGGTTAATTTTATAAATGGATCACTAAAAGAACCCTGAGCTCTGTATTGTGTTTCTCTTAATGTACTTTCTACACGTAACCCACCATTGACTTCCCATTTATTGTCAAAATTGTACAATATATTTGCATATCCAGCATTGGATGATTGGAATAATTTTGCCTGCCAAGTTGCATTTGAACTTTCTCTAAAAGCAAAACTTCCATTGGCAATATAAGTGTTTAATTGTTCGTCGATGTTATTAATTGAACTTGTAAATGTTGGTCCAGTTGTTGGGCTTACAAAACGATACGAAGATTTCATATCGGATGCATATCCATTATATCCTATTGATAATTTTTTATTTTTTTCTTCTTTTCCAAATTTATAATTATACTCTGCTAATCCAGAAAAATAGTAGTCACTTGTTATTTCTAAATATTGACGGATGAAGTTATTTCCTGCAATTGATGTAGTGATATCTGTATCTCCAGATTTTGGGCCTGAGAAAAATTTTCTGTCTGGTTGCCCGTATTTTGTTAATGCATACGAAAGACCAGCTTTTATGTTTTGATCATTGTTTTCCGTCAAAGCATATTCTCCAAACAACTGATTGTTCAGGTAAGCTGACTCATCCAGTTGATTGGTTCTGATCAGAACATCATTGGTGCTTGCGCTTGTATTTGGGACACCAAATTGATCTTGAATCAAACTTTTCGTTGTTTTTATGTAATTTGTGTTGTAGGAAAGTTTTAGTTTTTTGGTGTTGTAATTTAACCCAATTAATCCAGTGAATGAAGTTTCGTATGTGTACTCTGATGTTATAAAATTACTGCTGTAAACATATCCTGCAGAGTTGTTATTGAAGTTTCTTTGAACTCCTTTGGTGATTGTGTAGTCGTTATCAAATGAAAGAGAAAGTAAGTAAGAGAAACTTTTTTCGTTTTCGAAGTCAATTTTTTCAGCGTTTAAAAAGCTAATACTTGTATTTAAAGGACTTTTTGTATCGGCGACATTAAATCCGCTTTTGTCAAATGCATTCAAAGATTGTTCTGGTGTCATGGTAACAGAGGCAGGAGTACTTCCTAATACTGATGGAAGTTGTCTGTCTTTGCCGGTTAGTCCAAAAAAACCGGCTGCAGAATTTGCATTTTCGGCAATTAAAAAATCCGAAAAGCTATTGTTGGTCGTGTAGCCAAAACCTATGTTTAATTTGGTAATACTTTTGGTAGGTTTTGTCGTTTGTACATTAAAAGTTCCTCCTGCAAAATCTCCATAAACATTTGTGTTAAAGGTTTTGTATACATCAATTACCCCAACAATATCGGTAGGGAATAAATCCAAAGCGATGTATTTGTTGTAAGGATTGTTTGAAGGAGTGGCCAAATCATTGATCAATAAATTATTATAACGGTCTTCCAGTCCACGAACGAATAATCCTCTTGATCCCACTTTTGTAATTCCAGTGATTTTAGTCAAACCTTCTTCAACATTGCTTACTCCTTTTCTTGACATTTCTTGGGCTCCAATACTTTGTTTGATTACAACTGCATTTTTTTGTTCCAATAGTAATGCGGTTTCTTTTTCTCGTCCGCCACTCGATTTGATAACTACGTCTTTCAATTTGTAGCTTCCGGATCCTAAAGAGTTAGTAAGTGTTACTGTTTCGCTTGCCGCAACTATTACAGGAACTTCTATGTTTTCATAGCCCACGAAACTAAATTGAACGGTGTAATTTCCAGGAGCTATAGCGATTGTGTATTTTCCGTCTATGTCAGTGTTGGTGCCAATTTTTGTTCCTTTTATTAAAACATTTGCAAACGGCAAGGATTGATTATTGGCATCTTTGTCTAATAAAACACCAGAAATTGTCCCTTTGTTTTGTGAGAAACCAATAGCACAAATAAATAGTGTGAAGAATAGAAATTTTAATTTCATTTTAAGTAGTATTTAATTTTCTGCAAATAAATGGCGGGATTAAATTCTTTGTGTTAACAGTAAGTTATGAATCAATGTAGGAATTATTATGAAATAGTTAACGTATTAAATTAAGGTTAAGTCCGTCTTTTTTATATTGTAACTTGTGGTTTATTATTACTTTTACATTGCAATTAATAGTCATTGTATTCCAAAGAGGCTTAAATACAATGTGAAACTTAATATTTGCTATTTTTATGAAGAAAAGAAACACGAAGATTCTTCTGGTTGATGATGAACCAGATATTTTAGAAATTGTAGGCTATAACTTGGCTCAAGAAGGATATCAAATTGTTACGGCAATAAATGGTAAAGAAGCCGTTGAAAGAGCTAAAAAAGAATTGCCAGATCTTATTATAATGGATGTGATGATGCCGGAAATGGACGGAATGGAAGCCTGTGAAAATATTAGAAAAATACCGGAATTAAATAATGTGATCATCACTTTTTTGACTGCAAGGAGTGAGGATTATTCTCAAGTTGCCGGTTTTGATGCTGGTGCAGATGATTATATTACAAAACCAATCAAACCGAAATTATTGGTCAGTAAAGTGAAAGCTTTGCTACGCAGACTAAAAGAGCAAGAGCAAAACAGCGAAACCCTCAATGTAGGCGGAATAGAAATAAACCGCGAAGAGTATAAAATTGTAAAAGATAATATCGAAATTGCATTGCCAAGAAAAGAGTTTGAACTCTTCTATTTACTGGCTTCAAAGCCTGGAAAAGTGTTTAAGCGAGAAGAAATTCTGGATAAAGTTTGGGGTAATGATGTTATCGTTGGCGGACGTACCATTGATGTTCACATTAGAAAATTACGTGAAAAAATTGGAGATGAGCTCTTCAAAACAATCAAAGGAGTGGGCTATAAATTTGAAGTGTAAATTTAGTGGTCTGTAATCAGGTTTACACTAAATGACTAAAGCAATAAATGAAAATAAGTTTTAAAAAAAGTTACAAGTTTGCTATAAAATCGGCATTGTATATCAGTTTATTTGTGTCGGGCTTTTGCATGATTGTTTCTGCAATACTATTCAAGTCTTCTTTTGGCGCCGTACTATTGTTTGGCCTTATTTGTATGTTCTTTGTGTACGTTTTTTCATTCTTTGTTTTGCAATATAGGGTGGAACGCTTTATATACAGACGTGTGAAAAAAATCTACGACGATGTATCTTTATTAGAATCAAGCACCTTTATAAACCAGCCCATAACAACCGATATGGAAACTTTGACTCGGGAAGTAAAGAAGTTTGCCACCGACAAAAAGTTGGAAATCGAGATGTTGCAAGTTCGTGAAGAATACCGAAGAGAATTTTTAGGAAATGTTTCCCATGAACTAAAAACCCCATTATTTACGGTGCAAGGTTATTTGTCTACGCTCATTGATGGTGCGATGGATGATAAATCGATCCGTAAAAAATATCTGAAACGTGCCGAAAAAGGAGTCGAAAGACTGATTTACATTGTTGAAGATTTAGACATGATCACCAAACTGGAATCTGGTGATCTGAATATCGAGTTTGTTAAATTTGATATAGTAAAGTTAATTCAGAATGTTTTCGATTTATTGGAAATGAAAGCCGATAAAAAGAAAATTACGTTGGCTTTCGAGGACCATCATATTCAACCGATTTTTGTAAATGGAGACAAAGATAAAATTCAACAAGTAATTGAAAATTTGATTGTCAACTCCATAAAATACGGAAAAGAAGGTGGTTTAACCGAAGTTTCAATTGTCAATTTGACCAATAAAAAAGTTTTGGTTCGTGTTACCGATAATGGAGAAGGTATAGAAGCGCAAAATATTCCAAGACTTTTTGAGCGTTTTTATCGCGTTGACAAAAGTGGATCCCGCACCGAAGGAGGATCAGGTTTAGGACTTTCTATAGTAAAACATATTATAGAAGCCCACAAAGAAAAAATATATGTGGAGAGCGAATATGGTATCGGTTCCGAGTTTTCTTTTACGCTCGAAAAGACATTTATCACAGATCAATTAGGTCTAAAAAAAACAAAACGAATTAACGATTTAGGTTAATTTTAGAATTGAATATAAAATACTGTTTTGTAATTACTTAGTTGAAAACACGGGTAAATTATACTCAGAAAAACCCCGTTAACATTAAATTGTCATCTATATAACGTTGAGTTAACATTAACTTAACATTGCTATATCACCTTTGCAGCAAATTAACATTCATATTAATAAAAATGAAAAAAATTATAGTTGCAATAATGGGGTTATGTTTTGGTATAGCGAATGCTCAAGAAGTTACCAAAGACTCAATCAAACCAATAAGCATTGACTCTTTGAAAGAGACTGTCAATGACCATTCAATGAAATTAGCAGGATATGAGGAAAGATTTTCGGGTTTGGAATCAGTTGTTAATGAATTGTCTAAAATTAAAATTTCAGGTTATATACAGGCTCAATATGAAATGTATGATTACTGGTCTTCAGATGGTAGTCAACACGGTATACCGGCAACGGGAACATCTTATGAAGATAACTCATTTTACATCAGGAGAGCAAGGATTAAATTTACTTACAAACCTGTTGATGGTGTGAATTTTGTTTTACAGCCCAACTTTGAAGTGCATCAAGTTACTCTGAAAGATGCTTACGTACAGTTGAATGACCGTTGGCTAAATATCTTTTCTTTATGGGTTGGACAGTTTAACAGACCAACTTATGAGATAGAATATTCTTCTGCATCAAGGGAATTTGCAGAAAGAACTTTGATGACAAGAACACTTTATCCGACTGAAAGAGATCAAGGAGCTAAATTAGAGGCCGATTTTGATACAAATTATAATGTTCCTTTAAAATTACAATTTGCTGTACTTAATGGTAACTTTGGAGAAGGAGCTTTAGCTAATCAAGCAAAAGATGTTGATAATGGGAAAGATGTGATGGCTAGAGCTGTTTATTCTTTCAAAATGCCTAGCAAAGGTTTGGGAATTGATTTTGGAGGCCATACTTATCTTGGAAAAACTACTGTAATTGCTCAGACAAATCCTGCTACCGTATTTTCAGATGTGAATAATAATTTATTTACTCCTTCCGTAGGTGAGCAGTTCAAAAAAGAATTGTTTGGTACAGAAATGCAGGTGTATTATGACTTTCTTGGAGGTATGTCTTTAAAAGGAGAATACATTAGAGGAACCTATTCAGGAACAACCAATGCTGCTCAAGTTAACTCATTGTTCAATGCTAACAAAATAAGAAACGTAGAAGGTTATTACATCTCATTTGTCAAAAATGTTGGTAAGTTCAATACGGCATCTTTGAGATATGATGTTTTTGATCCTAATACTAAATTATCTGGAGATGCTGTTAAAACCAAAGATGATTTGAAATACAATACCTGGACATTCGCATGGCAATATTTCTTCAATGATAACATTAAAATAATGGCCTGTTACGTTATGCCAATTAATGAAAAATCGCAAAATGCAGGTGCTGATTACAAAATAGACAAGCATGACAACATTTTCACGCTTAGATTACAAGCTAGATTCTAAAAAAAATACAATTTAAATAATTAAAAACATGAAAACAACAAAATTAAAAATAGCAGGGATTTTATTAGTCGTTATGACGATAGGATTTTCTTTTACAACAATAAATAAAGTTACCGTAAAAGGATCTGACACCATGGTTATTCTGTCACAAAAGTGGGCAGAGGTATATATGAAGAAAAACCCAGGGACATCTATTCAAGTTACCGGTGGTGGATCAGGAGTTGGTTTGGCAGCATTAATAAACGGTTCTACGGATATCGCAAATTCAAGTCGTCCAATCAAATCGTCTGAAGTTGAAAAATTGAAAGCAAGATACAATACACTTGGAGTAGAAATTCCTTGTGCCAAAGATGGTTTATCTGTGTATTTGAATAAAGCAAATCCAATTGCGTCACTTACTATTAAACAAATCGGAAAAATATTTGCTGGGGATATTACCAACTGGAAAGAAGTGGGAGGTCCAGATGCTCCAATCAAATTATACGGAAGAGAAAGTAGCTCAGGAACTTTTGGTTTCTTCAAAGACAATGTGGTAAAGACAGATTTTTCTCCATCTTGTCAAACATTACCTGGAACAGCTGCAATTGTAAATGCAGTAAAAAAAGATAAATATTCTATTGGTTACGGTGGCGCAGCTTATGCCGAAGGTGTAAAAGATTGTGGCGTAAAGAAAGATGATAAAAGCCCTGCAATTTTGCCAACTGCAGCAACTATTAAAAGCCATACTTATCCTATCACTAGATACTTGTATATGTATTTGAAATCAAAACCAACAGGAGAAACGAAAGCCTTTATTGATTGGATTTTGAGTCCAGCTGGACAAAGTTTAATTGAAGAAGTTGGATATTTTCCTTTAAAATAATAATAGATAAAATATCCCTCATCATAAAATGAGGGATATTTTGTGTTTATACTATATGAATTCTTAAATATAAAAGATGAAATGAGTATAAACGAAAATTGGTCGCAAACACTAGAAATGATATGCGAATTACATTTGACCAGTAATAAACAATAAATAGTCACAAATGAATTCCCAAATACCAAACGAAAAGACTTTTACTGCAGAAAGTCTAAAAAAACAATTTAGGCTCTCTGAATTTCTTGCCGAGAAAATCATATCGTCGATTGCTTTTTTATCAATAGCCATTATTTTTTTAATTTTCATTTTTGTTTTCAAAGAATCATTGCCGATATTTAGTTTTGGAAAGGATACTAAAGCAAAAACAGAAATTCAGGCTGCAACTAATGGTAAGCCAGAAACCTATGTCGCTGAAACAACGGAGGAATTAAAACCCGAATCCTATGGAACTGAACCAAAGGAAGATTTGAAACCGGAGACTTATGGTTCTGAACCTGTTTCTCAAGAGGATTTAAAACCGGAAGCGTATGGAGATACTCCAAAAGAAGACTTAACCGTTGCTTCTGCTGACGAAACATTAGATGCCGTTTCAGAAAACAAGGAAGGTGCAGATAAAACCTGGAGTACTTTTTTTACGACAGAATGGGTTCCAGTTTCAGAAAATCCTAGATTTGGGTTGTTGGCTTTACTATTTGGGACGTTAAAAGTAACATTTATCGCAATGCTTATTGCTGGGCCATTGGCTATTTTGGCAGCTCTTTATACGTCCTGTTTTGCATCAAAAAGAGTCAAAGAAATTGTAAAGCCCATTATCGAAATGCTCGCTGCTTTTCCATCAGTTGTAATTGGATTTTTCGCCTTAATGGTATTGGCTACTTTTTTTCAAGATGTATTTGGATATGAATCAAGGTTGAATGCTTTTATTGGTGGTGTAGCAATGGCTCTTGCCGCTATTCCCATTATTTACACAATATCTGAAGATGCGCTTTCGGCCATACCCAAAACATATTCTGAGGCCAGTTTAGCTTTGGGAGCCAGTAAGTGGCAAACTGCTTTTTTTGTGATTTTGCCGGCAGCGACTCCTGGAATTTTTGCCGCCTTATTATTGGGTGTTGGAAGGGTTTTTGGGGAAACTATGATTGCGTTGATGGCAACAGGAAACGCGGCATTGTCTTCGTTAAATCCTTTTGAAAGTGTGCGAACTTTTGCAGCGACCATTGGTTCTGAAATGGCCGAAACTGTTTTTGGGGATACCCATTATAGTGTTTTGTTTTTTATAGGGTCTTTACTTTTTATCTTCTCATTCGCCTTAAATGCAGTTGCGGAGTTTTATGTAAAAGGCAAATTGTTGAAAAAATTCCAAGGTAAATAGTTATGGGAAAAGCATTAAATGAAATGGAAAGCCATTTTTTTACGAGTAAAAAAGGGATTTCAGAAATTAAAGGGAAGTTTTTTATTGGAATTACTCAGTTAGCGGTGTTGCTAATAATTGCGATCCTTTTTATTATTCTCGGAATAATCGTTTATGAAGGTCGTACCAAATTTTCTTGGGAGTTTATCTCGTCTTTTCCTACTAATGGGATGACCGAGGGAGGAATTTTTCCGGCCTTAATAGGAACTTTTATATTAGTGATCGTAATGTCTATTGCAGCAGTTCCTTTCGGGACTATTACAGCACTTTATTTAACGGAGTATGCCAGCGAGAATTCAAAATTTGCGGCAGCGGTTCGATTCTCTGTTCGTACTTTGGCCGTTGTTCCATCTATTATATTTGGTCTTTTTGGTCTTGGGTTTTTCATCCAATTTCTTGGAGCAGGTGCGGATACGGCTTTTAATGGCGGAGAATTACGTTGGGGACAACCCAATATTCTTTGGGCTAGTCTTACCATGTCATTGCTTACACTTCCCGTTATTATTGTTTCAGTGGAAGAGGCTTTAAAAACAATCCCTCGTGAATTAAGGGAAGCTAGTTTGGCTCTTGGGGCAACCAAATGGCAAACCATAAAAAAAGTGGTGCTTCCGGGATCGGTTTCTGGAATTATGACAGGGACGATTCTGGCTGTAAGTAGAGGTGCTGGAGAAGTGGCGCCAATATTATTTACCGGAGCGGCTTATTATTTGGCTACACTGCCGGGTTCTTTAAGTGATCAGTTTATGAATTTGGGGTATCATGTTTATATCATGTCAACTCAATCATCCGATGTGGAAAAAACAATGCCCATACAGTTTGCTACAACCTTAGTGTTGTTAATTTTAACACTATCTCTAAACATAGTTGCAGTACTAATTAGATCAAGAATAAGAAGAAAAGTAAAATAATATTTAGTTTGACTAAATAAATTATTATTTTAGACTTAACAAATAAACAATGAAATGAGCATCATTGTAAATTGGTTGCAAACACTAATCGTAGCTGTGCGACTCGAGCGATAGCGAATAGGCGAAGCAATTACATGTGACCAATAAAAACAATAAATATCTACACATGAAAGACATAAAAATAAAAGTTAATGATTTGTCATTATACTACGGCGAAAAAAAGGCATTGAATGAAATTACAATGGATATTCCCGCTAATAAAGTAACGGCTTTAATTGGGCCTTCCGGCTGTGGAAAATCTACTTTTTTGAGATGTATCAATAGAATGAATGACCTTATACCGAATGTTTCTATTACCGGTAAAATGCTGGTTGAAGGAGTTGATATTTATGATAAAAACGTTGATGTTGTCAATATTAGAAAGAAAATAGGAATGGTTTTTCAAAAATCAAACCCTTTTCCAAAATCTATTTATGAGAATGTTGCATATGGTCCTCGAATTAATGGAATTAAAGATAAAGGACAATTAGATGAAATTGTTGAAACATCTTTGCGTCAAGCAGCTATTTGGGATGAGTTGAAGGATCGTTTGGATGACTCGGCTTTAGGACTTTCCGGAGGGCAACAACAACGTTTGTGCATCGGAAGAACATTGGCGGTAAGCCCAGATATTATTTTGATGGATGAGCCAGCAAGTGCATTGGACCCTCTTTCGACTTCAAAAATTGAAGAATTGGTGCATCAATTAAAAGAACAATATACCATCATTATCGTAACCCACAATATGCAGCAAGCGGCAAGAACAAGTGATCATACTGCGTTTTTTTATATGGGGGAATTGATTGAAATGGGAAAAACAAATTCTATATTTACAAAACCGGTTCAAAAACAAACTGAGGATTATATAACAGGTAGATTTGGATAATTGTTTAATTGGATAATTGTTTTAATCGCTAGTTGTTGATTATGAAATTTTAAACTTTAAACAAAACAAAATGGCATCATACTTTGAAATAGAATTAGAAAAGCTAAAAAATGTAATTATAAAAATTGGTGGTCTAGCAGAGATTCAAGTTGGGGAATCTGTAAAAGCATTACTCTCCGAAGCAATTGCTGAAGGCAAAGAGGTAAAGAAAACAGAGAGTAAAATTGATAAATTAGACATCAAAATTGACGAAATTTGTCAAAGTATTTTTGCTTTGCAACAACCCGTTGCTTCAGATTTGCGTTTTATCATGTCGGCAATGCAAATAAGTAATGAAATTGAGCGAATTGGTGATTTGGCCGTTAGCATTATAAAAAAATCAAAAAACATTAAAGACAAACACGATTTAATCGTGAAGTTCAATATAGCCGATTTAGCTAGAGAAGTGGAAATAATTACCATAAAAACAAACGAATGTTTCTTGACACGAAGTGAAGGAACGATTGGTGAAATTTTTATTTTGAATAAAACCATCAGAAATAAATGTGAGGATGCAATACATGATATCATTTCTGAAATGAAGATCAATTCCAAAACGGTTGTCTCCGGAACGAATTTAGTGATTGTTTTAAAACATTTGGAGCGCGTGTCGGAGCATTGTACCAATATTGCCGAATCGGTTTATTTTATGGTTCATGCTAAAATAATCAAACATGAAAAATTCGATGATTTAAGATCGGAAGAGTAATATTCTGTAATGAAGAGTTGAAATATTTGAATAAAAAAAACCGAAACAACTTATAATGTTTCGGTTTTTTTTTTATTCAAATACCCTGAATAAGTCTTCCCAATTTGCGGTGTTGTCCAGTTCGGGGAGCCCTTTAAATTCTTCAATTTGTGAAAGATCTTCGATCCTAAAATCTTCTTGGAAGGCATAAGGGACTAAACCTTCAGACTTTAGTTTTTCTGCTAAATACACTTGTTCATATTGTCCGGGAGTGGGAATAAAAAAGGCTTTTTTATTCAATTTTACTAAGTCCATTATTGTTGTATAACCCGATCGGCAAAGCACTTTGTCACTTTCATTGAAGGTTTGTTCTAATTGGCGGGTCTTCATAAAATTGAAATAAGTGATATTTCCTATTTGCTCCTTTTTTTGTTCGGCTTCAATTATTCCTTTTATAAAGACTACTTTTCCATCAAAACGCAATACTTCTTTAGTCAGATGACTTTCCAGCAAGCCTCGTTGAGGTTCCGGACCTGATAAAATAATCATTAAGTCATATTGAATGGGCAACCCTTTTTTATGCATTCGACTCAATGGGCCAATGTATTTTAGTAGTAAAGAAGAGTGTTCCAAATGCCCTAATTTACCAGTCAGATTCAATTTGCCTTCTACATCAGGAACCCAGCAGACAGTGTATTTTTTTATAATATGTTGGTGTATTTTACTGGTAATCCAAGTGGTATTTCCAGTCAAAACATTCAATTGATGCGTGATAAAAACCGAGGGTATTTTTTTGCTATAGACGCCCAACCTGTTATCGGATATGATGCCGTCAATCTTATATTTTTTAATCCATTTATTTACAATACTTTTTTCTTCCCAAATTGCCTCCATCATTTTTGGCAGGCTTTTTAGTAGCTTCCATTTAAAATTCTTGCCGTTTTTTGCATATTCAATTTGGTAGGAAGGTAGTTCCAATGTTTTTAAATAGGGGAATTCTTTGCGCAACAACTCAAGAGCAATTCCATCTGACGCAATTATTGGTGTGTATCCGTTTTCTTGCAAAGCTTTAATGATTGGAATACAACGGGTAGCGTGACCCAATCCCCAATTTAAGGGGGCAATCAAAATATTTTTATTGTCTGAGTTTAAATTCATTTGTTAAGTCTTACTTATATTGGTAAGTCTAAAGGTATTCGAAGCCTTTCGTTCTAATGTTTGCAATGTATTACTAAAATATTATATAATTAAAACAAAAAAAGGCTAACCAATTTTGGCAAGCCTTTATATTACTTCAAAAAATAAATCTATTGTTTGATATAGGTTTTGTTTGCGTTCGAGTTGATATAGTATTTACCTCCTTCTGGGCCAGTATATACTTTTTTACCATTGTATTCACCCGTTACTTTGTCAGCTGTTTTTGCGGCTGCTTTTGATTTGTCGGCATTGGATTTAGAAACCTCTTTTTTGGCATCTTTTACAGTTTTGTCAGTAGCTGTTTTAGAATCTTTGCCTACTTTATCCGTTGTTTTTTTGGAGTCTTTAGTTGTTTTGTCAGCCGTTGTTTTCGAATCTTTGGCTACTTTATCTGCTGTTTTTTTGACGTCTTTGGTTGTTTTGTCAGCCTGGTCTTTAGCGGTTTTATCTGCTTTGTCCTTTGTGGTTTTGGCTGTTGTTTTTTCTGTTGCCGTTTTTTCTTTGTCGTTGTTGGCTTGTGCGTAAAAAGTATTCGATGCTGTAAATAAAAGGCCTAATAGCAATAATTTTTTCATGACGGTTGAGGTTTTAAAATTAGACTTAAAATTAATTAATTTTTTCAATAAATTATCATAACTATCTAAAAATAAGCCCTTAATTCGACGCTTCCGGTGTGGATTGCATTACTTGTTTCACTTTTTCTGCCTTGATAAATAAAATTAAGATCCAAGAATTTGGTTAAATTCATTTGAAAGAGTGTTCTCCAAGTTAAATTTTGTCCCGTTTGTAAGCCCTCCAACATTTGATAGCCCACCGATGAAAATTCATTGCCGTTAAATTTATTTTCATACAATGAAACTTCCCCGTTTACAGTAAACTTCCTATTTTTGGCATAGCTAAAGGTTGATCCAAATCGGTTTTGTACTAGAGTGTCGAAACTGCCAATTTGATTTTCTTTGTTGAAATATTCATAAAAAAGATCCAAACTGATGTTTTTTGAAAATAGGTAACTAATCTTCGGAGCCAATAAATAGCCCTCAATGTCATAGTTTTTTTCTGCAAATGTTTTAGATTCCGTTTTTGTGGCAATAGTTTTGGCTAAAGCATCAAATAGCCAACTTTTTTGTAGCAAATGTTGGTATTGCAATTGGTGCGAACTGTTTTTGTTTTCAATAGTTCCAACGGACAATAAGTTTTGAGTTTGATTTTTTAAATAAATATAGGTCACAGAATTACTCCTTTTTCCGCGATTGAAATAAATACTATTGTTAAAAGTCGAAAGCAATCCTAATACATTTTCTTGGGCCGAATTGAATGGATTTAGATCCAAATGGTCTCCGTTATTTTTGATTTTTCGATCTATAATGAAAGAAGTCTGCCAGTAAAAATAAGAAAGTGCCTTTTTGAGTCCATGGTTGTTTTGCCAAATACTTGGGTTGAAAATGAAAGATTGTGAGAATCTATTTTGATTGGTTTTAATGTAAATTTGGTTGGGTAAAAAGATTCTTGTGTACGTTGCCAAGTCTATAAAAGGGGCGATTTCAAATTCCTCCAGTTCTTTTATTCCGTTATTATTATAATCATTCCAAGTGTATTTTCCTTGACCAGCGGGAACTTCAACATAGGTGTAATTTTGAAAAGGCATCGTTCCCGAATTCGTTTCATAAAGCGTATTGCTTTGAACCAATTGTTTAAAAAACTGCTCATTGTATAGCATTCTGGAATTCAAAGAAGGAGTAGTTTTTAATGCGGGATTAGTATAATCTAATATTCTATAATTGACAAAGATGGACAAATCTCGTTGATCTGTTTTGAAAAGTGTGGTTTTAAAATTATAAGAATGAGAAGTGTTTACTCTTCTCAATACACCATTTTGGATACTGTCATTGGTTCTTTTCAAATAGCCTATTTGCACATAAACACCAGTACTGTCTCCATGACCGCCATAAATTCCATACTCAGAAAATCGTTGACTTTGCAAAGAGAGTTGGTTGGTAATTTTGTTTTTCTCCTGATTGTCCTCAAAACGAATTGCACTACCAATCCAATTTTTTTTGAAATTATACTGTACTTGCGAAAAATCTCTGGCAAATTTTGAAGTGGTTTCAACAGCGTCACTTTTCAAAAAACTGCTGGTGTTTTGAAAGTTCCATTTATTTAAAACAAAACTCGCATTGATGTTGTTTCTAATGCCGGAATAACTTTTTGAAAGAGCCATTTTTTGAAAAGTATAGGTTATATTTCCCGTGTTTTTGTGGTTTTCATTCGGAATTAAATTAAAAGTGAAACCCGTTCCCAGTAAACTTTGATCTCCGATTGTGGTACTATTGACGTTCCAGTCTCTATAGAATTCGATTCCGTTGATGCGTTCTACAGGCTTGAAGTTGGCTTCTATGGCTTGAAAGTTGGCAAAAGCATCAATATTCCATTTCTTGGAGTAGAGTCTTTGTTTGGCGTTGATTTCGCCAGCCAGCCCTTGGTTGTTTGTATCGTCGAGTGTCGAAAACAGGTTTTTATCGCTATTGCTAACGGCAATTTCAAAATCGACAGCCGTTTTTTCTGAAGGATTGTATTTTCCAAAAAAAGTGGCTACTTGTTCTTTTTCAGGAGCTTTTAATTGTATAATGGGTTCATAATTTCCTTGTGGGATTCCGTTTATTGGAGCAATGTATTCATAGATTTTATCGACACTTGTCGGGTTTGTCAAGATGTAATTGCCTTTGGTTTGACCTACAAAACTAAATTGGACATTGTACAATTCATCATTCGGATTTGTGGAATATTCATAGATGGATTTAGTTCCAAGACTATTTTTTTTATACAATGTTTTTTTCTCATCATAGGTGTCAATATAGGCTGAAGGCGCTACCATTAAATGGGTGTTGTCTCCCGCTTCCGCTAAAATTCGGGCTTGTTCTTGGGATAGATTTTGTTGTACCGGTTGGTTTTTTATGTCGTTTTCAGAATATAATGCCGCGCCAAACGTCCATTTTTTATTTGTAAAAGAACCGCCGTCATAGGTGACAAATCGGGTGTAATTATTTTCGGAATATTGGTATTCTATCACAATTCTCATTTCAGAAGTGATGGCGAAAAGAGGAGTAAATACAATTTCCCCCGAATTATAATCAATAACATAGTCATTGGTTATACCTCTTTTTAATAAAATTCCATTGACATAAACCCGCTCGGATCCAATAATCACTAGGACGTACAATTCTCCGTTTTGTCCAATTAATTTATAAGGGCCTTGATTGCCTTCCTGTCCTTTGAAATTACTGCTGGCATAACTTCCGGTAACGAGTCCGCCCGATGCAAAAACGGTTGTTTTACTATCGTCCTTTCTAAAATTGATTGTTGTTGATAATCCTTGAATCTTTTTATTAAAAGTAAGGTAATGAGTTGTGTTGTTGCTTATAAAAACATCACCCCCCCGTACGTTCCAACTATCGCTGAAAAGTTCCATGAAAATATTGTCATACTGATTCAATCGCTGGGAATAGCTTCCTTCCTGAACGGGAATGTTGGTGTCTCGAATGGAGGCGTGGATATTGACTTTCTCGGATATTTTTCCGGTGATTTGAAAATCCAAATTCGAATTGACCACCGCGTTTTGATTGTTCCCAACAGTAACGCCTCTAGAGAGACTTCCTGCTACTACAAGTCCATCAAAAGGAACGTTTTTTGGAGGCGAAATGGTTTCAATTTTGTATAGATTTTGGGAAGTAACGTTGTTGTCAACTATTTTACTGCTGTCGTAAATCCTATATTCTTTGGTTAAAAAATCGGGTAGTTTTAGATAATGAACCGTTATGGAATCCGTAGGGGAGTTGTTTTGATTTTTAAATAACAGGACGCCTTTTGGAAAGTCTATTTTATAAAAAGAAGTGTCAATGGGTTTGTTGCTGGAGTCAAGTAGTTCAAAAGAATCGGAGTTGATGCTTCCCGTTTCCAGATGAATGGTGTCTGTTGTAAAAATTAATTTTTTGGTTTTGTAAGCCGAATTCGTCTCTTGTGCCTGAAGCTCAGAAAAACAAAATAGTAGACTCCAAAACAATACTTTTTTTAACATAAATACAATAGCTCCAAAATGCCAAAATTAGTATTTATTATTCAATGTCGTTTCTTAGGCAAGTGAGAAGTTGTTAGCGCAGTTATCAGGGTGTGCGGAGTCGATACTGCAGCTGTTGTGCTTTACGTAGCACTGAGTCATGAAGAAGCAACAACTGATAGAAACCAAAAAATGGAAGCCGAATTAACGACTTCCATTTTTTGGTTTGTTTCTACATTTTATAACTGAAAAAATTAATTCTCTTTGGTTACAATTTGCATCGTCTCTCTACTCACTTGTTTTAAAAGTACCGTTTTGTTTTCTTCTACTGTGTGGGCGGCGTTTTCATTAAAATGTCTAATGGTATATAAAGTGACATTTTCGGTGAAATCTACTTTGAATTTTTTGGAGAGTATCGCATTCAATTCATTGAAATTACCAAATTTATCCTCCACACATACCGAAAAACTGATCGCCGAATTCTGGATTAAATTCACTTTAAGTTTAAATTGGTGGAACAAACCAAAGATTTCGCTGATGTGTTCTTCCATTATAAAAGAGAAATCGATAGATGATAACGAAATCAATAATTGGTTTCTTTTTACGATAAAACAAGGTAAATATGGTTCTAAATCAGCTCCTTTGGCAACACGAGTTCCCGGTAACAAAGGATTGATAAATGATTTCACATACAAAGGGATTTCCTTTTTCTGTAAAGGTTGCAATGTTTTTGGGTGAATTACCGTTGCCCCGTAAAAAGCCAATTCGATAGCTTCACGATACGAGATTTGATTTAGTAAACTGGCGTTTTCAAAATACCTAGGATCGGCATTCATCACTCCCGGAACGTCTTTCCAGATGGTTACACTTTCGGCATTTAGACAATAAGCAAAAATAGCGGCTGTATAATCTGACCCTTCTCGACCTAAAGTGGTGGTAAAATTATTTTCGTCAGAACCCAAGAATCCTTGAGTGATATTCAGTATTTTTCGTTTAATTGTATTGGCAATATTTTTTTGGGTCAATTCCCAATCGACTTCTGCATCTCTGTAAGTTGAATCCGTTTTTATAAAGTTTCTCACGTCTAGCCATTGAGTTTGTATACCCATAGACGTCATGAAATAGCTTATAATAGTAGTTGAAATCAATTCTCCATAACTTACAATTTGATCGTAAACAAAATTGTAATTGGGAGATTTATTGTGTGCTAAGAAGTATTCTAAGTCCAAAAACTGAGCATTGACCGCTGAGAAGACTTCGTTTTTTTCGTCCTCAAACAAATCCATCAAGATTTGATTGTGGTATTTTTTTACTTCCTGAACCGATGAATTTAATTCGGGCGATTTGTCAAAATAGTTTTTTATCACCTCTTCAAGCGCATTTGTGGTTTTTCCCATAGCAGATACCACCACCAATACATCTTCATAACCCACTTTTTGCAAAACGTCATATACGTTTTTAATTCCCGCGGCATCTTTTACAGAAGCACCACCAAATTTGAATACTCTCATATTAATTTAGATTTCAGATTTTAGATTTCAGATTTTAGTCTTAAATGAAAATCGAATATTTTTTTATTTATTTTTTCAGTTTGTTGTCCACAAAGTCGTTAATTGCGGCCTCATCCATTTGCGCCAAATACCAATTTTTAAGCACTTTTGCACCGGATTTCTCATAAAAGTCGATGGCAGGAGTATTCCAGTCCAGTACATGCCAGTCGATTCTTCGAACATTGTCTTTTTTTCCTTGTTTTATAATTTCAGAATACAAAGCGTAACCCAAGCCGGTTCCTCGCATTTTGTCTTTGACCACTAAATCTTCCAGATGAATTATTTTTCCTTTCCAAGTAGAATATCGGTAATAATACAAGGCAATGCCCACAATTTCCTTTTCAACCTCCGCAACAAAAACATGAAATAGGGGATTGGCACCGAAACCATCGCGAACTAAATCATCAACGGTGATTAAAACGGCGTTTGGTTCCTTCTCAAAATCAGCCAACTCCTGAATAAGTGTCAAAACACCTGCCATGTCTTCCGGGTTTCCTTTGCGTATATTCATAATTTCGTATTATTATTCTGTATTGTTATTAAAAAACCGCCAAATAAGTAGTTATTTTTATCAAATGAGTAGCAAATATACAATACTGATAAACTATCTAAATATTATTCTTTTCATTTTCACAAAAAAAACGATATTTGTGACTTCAAACTAACTACATCGATTTCGTAATGGAAGAACGCAACAAAACACTAGGGGAATTTATCATTGAAAACCAAAACGCCTTTCAATATTCGTCAGGAGAATTATCCAGAATTATTAATTCGATTCGCTTGGCTGCAAAAGTGGTCAACTACAAAGTAAACAAAGCAGGACTGGTTGATATAGTTGGTGCAGCGGGAGAACAAAATATTCAAGGAGAAGATCAACAAAAACTGGATGTTTATGCCAATGAAATTTTTATCCAGACGTTAATCAATCGCGAGATTGTTTGTGGAATCGCTTCAGAGGAGAACGATGATTTTATTACTGTGGAAGGAAGTGACAGCAGCCATAACAATAAATATGTGGTTTTGATGGATCCACTTGACGGATCTTCCAATATTGATGTGAATGTTTCTGTCGGGACTATTTTTTCGGTGTATAGAAGAGTAACGCCTATAGGAACTCCGGTAACTCTTGAAGATTTTTTACAACCAGGCACACAACAAGTGGCTGCGGGTTACGTGATTTACGGAACATCGACGATGTTGGTTTATACTACAGGTCATGGCGTAAACGGATTTACTTTGAATCCAGCCATCGGGACTTTTTATCTTTCTCATCCGAATATGAAATTCTCCGAAGACGGTCATATCTATTCCATCAACGAAGGGAATTATGTTCATTTCCCACAAGGGGTAAAAGATTATATTAAATATTGTCAACTTGAAGAAGGGGATCGCCCATACACTTCTCGCTATATCGGGAGTTTAGTGTCGGATATTCATAGAAATATGATAAAAGGCGGAATTTATATCTATCCTACAAGTTCTAAAGCACCAAAAGGGAAATTGCGTTTACTTTACGAGTGTAATCCTATGGCTTTTATTGTGGAGCAAGCAGGAGGAAAAGCTTCGGATGGTTTTGATCGAATAATGGAATTGCAACCAACTGAACTACATGAAAGAGTGCCGTTCTTTTGCGGAAGCATTAACATGGTCGAAAAAGCCGAAGATTTTATGCACAAAGCCAAACTAAGTAAGTATTAAACCAAAGAATAAACCAAAAAACTAAACCAAAAAACTAAACCAAAAAAATAGCTCCCAATCGGGAGCTGTTTTTATTTGTACATGTTTTTCATTTCGTATATAAAAGTATCCAAATCAACCGATTTATCTACCAGTTTTAAGGCTTTGTCCACGATGTATTGTACATTTCCGGGTGTGAAACCTAAGGCCAAACCGAATTTTACCATCAGTCGCTCTTGTTTGTCTCCCAAATGATGGTCTTTATGAACGATTCTTGCCAAATTATATAGAGCTTCAAGTCTTTCTATGTATAGATAGGGAGCGTTGATAGGGTATTTTGAGGGATCTTTTAGAATCTCCTTATATTCGGTATCGGAAATTTCAAGATCTAAGGCAAGTTTGTCTAAAAATTTCTTCTCTTGTACGGAGATGTCGCCGTCAGCGTAGGCCACACGAACAATTGCTGAAAAATTACCTCTGGCTCTTTGGTTGAATTCGCTACTAAATAAATCTGAAATTGACATAATGATTAAGTTTAAGGTATGATATAAAGATAATTATTTTTTTAGCATTGATTTTGTTTTTGGCAACTTTTTTGTACGATTGACCTTTGTTTTTTATTTTTTTTAGACAATGATTTTTTATTCAAATGCCCTATTTTCAAAATTGTACCGATTGATTTATTATTTGGCCCAATAAAATTGTGGTATAATGCCAATAGAACAAAATAATAGTTGAATTCATTGGGCTATATTTTTTGTATAATCGGTATTAATCGTAAGTTTACAAACCCTTTATCAATTTAATAAATTATCGATGTCAGATTTTTTGATTTACTTTCAAATTGGATTAAAACACGTTTTAGATATCCATTCCTATGATCATGTTTTGTTTTTAATAGCTTTGGCTGTTCCCTTCTCTTTCAATGATTGGAAAAGACTTTTACTTTTAGTGACTGTATTTACGCTAGGTCATACCACGGCATTGTTTCTTTCGGTTTTTGGTATTATTGCCGTAAAAGTGAATGTGGTGGAATTGCTCATCCCAATAACGATATTAATAACGGCTCTTTATAATTTGTTTACGGCGGGGAAATCCAGCAAAAACGGAAGCGTCAATTTGGTGTTTGTAATTACATTATTCTTCGGGATCATACATGGATTGGGTTTTTCAAATTATTTTAAATCGATTCTCGGAGGTAGTGCTGTCTCGAAATTATTGCCCATGTCCGAATTTGCTTTGGGGATAGAAACGGCGCAAATAGTGGTAATTTTTGTAATTTTGATACTGTCTTACATTGTTCAAACTGTCTTTCGATTTTCAAAACGCGATTGGACTTTAGTAATGTCGGCGTTTATAATAGGGGTTGTTTTACCAATGATAATGGCCAGTGAAATCTGGAAAAGATACTAAAATGAATAAGATAAAATTAAATAAATACGACAAAGCTTACCTTAGAATTGCTACAGAATGGGGTTTGTTGTCGTATTGCAAAAGAAAACAAGTTGGCGCAATTATTGTAAAAGACCGAATGATTATTTCGGATGGATACAATGGAACGCCTTCCGGTTTTGAAAATTGCTGTGAAGATGAAGAGGGATTAACGCGCTGGGATGTTTTGCATGCCGAAGCCAATGCAATCCTTAAAGTGGCGCGATCCACGCAGTCTTGCGAAGGAGCTACATTATATATTACGCTTTCGCCTTGTAAAGAATGCAGCAAATTAATTCATCAGTCAGGTATAAAAAGAGTGGTTTATCATAATGGATATCGAGATGATTCCGGAATACAATTTCTATTAAAAGCAGGGATTGACGTGGAACATATTCCGGTTTTAGAAGAAGATTAAGCAATTTTAATTCAATAGTTGTACAAATGAAATTCAACACCAAATATTTACCTGTACTTATCGGAGCCATTTTTGCTTTGGGTATTTTTATTGGTAGTCTGTCAAGCTCTCCCAAAACAAATCGTTTTTTAACCAAAAAGAACTCCAAGGAGAAGCTGAACAAACTGATTGATTTTATTGATAATGAATATGTAGATGATGTAAATACCGATTCTATAGTAAATCTCACGGTGAACAATATTCTGGGGCAACTGGATCCACATTCGGTTTATATTCCGCCCAGCGAGCAAGCCGAAATTGCCGAGACCATGAAAGGAGATTTTGTGGGGATTGGAATTAATTTTTATATGTATAATGATTCAGTAGCGGTAATAAATCCAGTAAAGAATGGCCCTTCGGCGAAAGCTGGAATTAAGGCGGGAGATCGCATTTTATACGTTGATAAAACCAAGCTTTTTGGACGTAAGTTGCCTAATGACAGTTTGTTTTCTGCTCTTAAAGGTGCTGCGGGTTCTCAAATTGAACTTACGGTTTACCGAAAATCAGAACGAAAAAAATTGAAAGTTAAAATTAAACGCGATGTTATTCCTTTAAAGAGCGTTGATGTAGCTTTGCTGTTGAATAAAACAACTGGTTATATAAAAATCAATCGTTTTGCCGAAACTACTTTTGATGAGTTTAAAGCAGGATTGACCAATTTAAAAAAACAAGGCATAAAGTCACTGGTTATCGATGTTCGGGATAATGGAGGGGGCTATATGGAAGAAGCCACCGCCATTGCTGATGAATTTTTGAAAGACAAGCAACTAATTGTTTTTACTAAAAGTAAAAACGGAGGCGTTGAAAATACATTTGCCACCAAGGATGGGAGTTTTGAAAACGGAAGGGTTTTTGTTTTAATTGATGAAAATAGTGCTTCAGCCAGTGAGATCCTTGCTGGAGCTATTCAGGATAATGACCGGGGAACTATTGTGGGACGCCGTTCTTTTGGAAAAGGATTGGTACAACGCGAAATGGATTTCAACGATGGATCTGCGGTGCGGTTAACCATTGCAAGATATTATACTCCAACGGGAAGATCTATTCAAAAGCCGTATTCAAAAGGGAATGAAGCGTATTTCAAAGAATCGGATTCTCGTTTTTTTAACGGAGAGTTGTACAAAAAAGACAGTATAAAAGTAGTTGATACCTTAAAGTTTAAAACCAAAAAAGGAAGAATAGTTTATGGCGGTGGAGGAATTGTTCCGGATATTTTTGTTCCTCTTGAAGAAGAACATGGGACCGAGAATATTATGTATTTATTGCAATCTGGAATTGTGGGGCATTTTGTTTTTGAACAATTAGACAAAAATAGAAACGTTTTCTTAGACCATACTTTCGAACAATTTTTGAAAAAAATGGATGCAACGGATGCCTATTTTAATGCGTATCAGAAATATCTTTTCCAAAATGGGTTGAATATAAAACTTGGAAACAATAAGGCTTTGGTAAAAAGATTCATAAATGCTGAGTTTGCCAGACAATTGTATGGAGACAAATATTATTATGAAATGGTGTTAAAAGAGGATAAGATGGTGAAGGCGGTTTTGAAGGATCAATCCAAAAGTAAAAAGCCAAATACCATAGCGAAGCAGTAATTACCGAGTTTGTTGTAATTAATTAGAAACGTTTTCTTGAGATAGCACTATCTGATGCTATCGTGAGAATGGGTTTGAGTGCCATTATTCCACAAAGTAAGGATGTCTGTAGCAACAGCGGCGCCACTTCCGGCCGCAATTGTCAGTTGGCTTCTCCAGCCCGCAAGAGTTCCTATGACATAAATCCCATCTGTAACTTTGTGATCCGTGTTTTTGAGCTGAATTCTTTGTTTTTCCGGAAGAGATTTTTGATGAGGTTCAACGAAGTGCATCAAGCCTTCAATCGAAAAGGTATTTGCAGAACCAATGCCAATAACAACGTTAGCTGTTTTGTAGCTGTTTTTGTTGGTTGTAACCTTAAATTCAGGAAATTGCCCTTCTATTTTGAGTACTTTTTCTTCCGGTATTTGTGTAATGTGTGGGTAAGTGACTGATAAATGGGTGATACTTTCGACTAATAAATCCGAACCTAGTTTGCCAGGAGTAATGCCATAAGCATTATTGAAAATTGCTTCTTGAAGAGAAGATGTTTTTTGATGGGTGAAAATTCCAATTTTTTTAGCGGAAGCAAATGCTTTGTTTTTAGCGGATCCCAAAACAAGGGCACAAGACATTCCCGAAACTCCACCTCCTATAATTAAAACGTCAAACACAATTATATTTTGTCGTTCATTTTTTCCATTATTTTTTTAGACATTCTAAAAATAAGAAGAATTAATACTGCACAAAATGAGGCTGCTATACCTACAAATGCTACGATACTGTCTCCTTTGAAAAGGTTTTTGAAATCCAATAAAGTAATGTTGAAAATAATAAGTGCCACTGCCAAAAGCACCAAAATGTTAGTAAAGATTTTCATATGTAGATAATATTTGTTTTTTATTGGAATATGGAATTCGCATATAACTTCATTCGTGGTTGTGTCGAATTTCCGTTGTGCTCATTTCATAGGTTTTATTTTTATTTTATATAAATCGAGAAATTTTTTGAGTCTTTTTTTTAAAATAAAAAAAACGTGTCAAAAAAGAAATTCTGTAGTTACTAAAATATTTAGGGGGTAAATTTATAAAAAAAAATATTAGACAAACAAACCTTTAACATTAGCGGCGAATAATTTAACAGCAATAGCCAAAAGTACTACTCCAAATGTCTTGCGAATGACTCCAAGGCCATTTTCTCCTAGCATTCTTTCTATTTTTCCGGATGATTTTAGTACTCCATAAACCAAAATAATATTCAATACAATAGCCGTTACAATATTTACGGTGTGAAATTGGGAACGTAAGGAAAGTAAGGTAGTCATTGTTCCCGCTCCGGCAATCAACGGAAAGGCTAAAGGTACTATGGAGGCTGAACTGGCTTCTTCGTCTCTATAAATGCGAATGCCTAAAATCATTTCCAATGCCAAGAAGAATAAGACAAAAGAACCCGCAACGGCAAAAGAATGAACATCAATCCCAATTAAATTTAAAAATTCTTCACCAACAAAAAGAAATAATATCATAATTAATCCTGCAACCAAGGATGCTTTTTCGGATTCGATGTGGCCGTGTTTGGCTCTTAATCCTACTATAATAGGAATAGATCCAACGATATCAATTACGGCAAAAAGGACCATTGCTACGGTTATTATTTCTTTGATATTAAAGTCCATATTTTTTATTTTTTTGATGATTTGTTATTGTAAACGCCAATTTGGTTATCAAAAATACGTTTATTTTTTTTAATTTATAGGCTTTGTTTTTATAGGACTTTGTGGAGGAGTGACCTAATGGTAAGAAATAATAATAGGATGTAAGTTGTGGGGATTCAGTTTTTTGAATGGTTGGTTTATGTAGGGAAATTATTTATCAATGTGTTAATTTGTTGGCTTATGTCTAAGAGTTGCTTTTTATTTATTGAATCTTTGATTACCTTTGCAAAATGTTTCAACTAGGAAAAACCATCGTCTCCGAGGATATACTCGAAAAAGAATTTGTTTGTAATTTGTCAGCCTGCAAAGGGGCTTGTTGTGTCGATGGAGATGCAGGAGCGCCCTTGAGTCTTGAGGAAACAAAAATATTGGAGGAAATATATCCAAAAGTAAAGCCTTTTTTGCGCAAGCAAGGAATTGACGCCATCGAGGCGCAAGGAACTTGGGTAAAAGGAGCAGATGGTGATCTCGAAACGCCATTAATTGATAACAAAGATTGCGCCTATGTAATTTTTGATGGTAAGACCGCACTTTGTGGAATCGAACAAGCGTATAACCAAGGGATCATAGATTGGAAAAAACCGGTTTCTTGTCATTTGTACCCAATTCGTGTTAAAGATTTTACCGAGTTCGCAGCAGTTAATTATGACAAATGGGATATTTGTGATGCGGCCTGTTCTTTAGGGCAAGAACTTGAAGTTCCCGTGTATAAATTTGTCAAAGAAGCCCTTATTCGTCGCTTTGGTGAAGACTGGTATTTGGAGCTGGAAAAAGTGGCTGAAGACCTGAAAAATAATTTATAAAATCAAATAGAAATTTGGTACTGATTGTGTTTTTAAAATCTCCATATTTTACGGGACTTTAGAATGACGTCTGCTTTTAAGCAACTGATTTTTAGACAATTAGAACAAACCTAAAAAACAACCTATTTTTATTTTTTGTTAAAAACTAGGAGCTATTGTGAATAAGTTTGACTTTTAATAACCGCATTATTTCACAATCTTTGTAATTCGTATTTCACATCTATTTTTAGTATAAAATTCAAAAAACAAACAAACCTTTCTCATGTCGCAAATTGAACCAATTTTACAAGAAAACAAAAATCGTTTCGTTATTTTTCCTATCAAGCATCATGATATATGGGAGTGGTACAAAATGATGGAAGCTAGTTTTTGGACTGCCGAGGAAATTGACTTATCTCAAGATTTGAATGACTGGAATAATAAATTGAGTGATGATGAGCGTTATTTTATAAAACACATTCTTGCGTTTTTTGCCGCATCGGATGGAATTGTAAATGAAAATCTTGCTGAAAATTTCGTAAATGAAGTACAATACGCTGAAGCTAAGTTTTTCTATGGTTTCCAGATTATGATGGAGAACATTCACAGTGAAACGTATTCATTATTGATTGACACTTACGTGAAAGATGAGACCGAAAAAGATGAATTATTCAATGCTTTGGAAGTTTTTCCTGCCATCAAGAAGAAAGCGGATTGGGCTTTGAAATGGATTGAATCCGATTCTTTTGCCGAAAGGCTGATTGCGTTTGCCGCTGTAGAAGGGATTTTCTTCTCGGGTGCTTTCTGTTCTATTTATTGGTTGAAAAAACGTGGATTGATGCCAGGTTTGACCTTTTCAAATGAACTGATTTCACGTGACGAAGGTGTTCATTGTGATTTTGCGGTGCATTTACACAACCATCATTTGGTTAATAAAGTGCCTAAAGACAGAATAAGAAGTATCATTGTAGATGCTTTAAATATAGAAAGAGAATTTATCACTGAGTCACTTCCGGTAAGTTTAATTGGAATGAATGCAGTATTAATGACCCAATATTTAGAATTTGTCGCCGATAGATTATTGGTGGAATTGGGTTGTGATAGAGAATACAATGTTACCAATCCATTCGATTTTATGGATATGATTTCACTTCAAGGAAAAACTAATTTCTTCGAGAAAAAAGTTGCCGAATATCAAAAATCTGGTGTTAAAGTAACCGAAGGAGATTCTCAAAAAATTAGCTTCGACGCTGATTTTTAAAAGACAGTTTTGTGTTTTGAATGCTTTTTCAGTATTTGAACTAACAAAAGAAAAATTAATATAAGAAAGTATAATTAAGTTGTTTTTATAAGATTTCCCCAAATCTGAAAAACTAAGTTAATTCGATCCTGATTCATTTCAGGACAAATGACGGCGTTTTGTTTCATCTCGTTTTATAGCAAGGTGCAACGAAGTATCGAAATGGGTTATGGATTAACAACGAAAAAAATGAATTATGAATTCCTACTGTTCGTAAGTCACAATTCATTAACAAAATAAATTCGAAAAAGTATGTATGTAGTAAAAAGAGACGGCCACAAAGAACCTGTAATGTTTGACAAAATTACAGATAGAATAAAAAAATTATGTTACGGCTTGAACGAATTAGTAGATCCAGTAAAAGTGGCTATGCGTGTTATCGAAGGGCTGTATGATGGGGTTTCTACATCAGAACTGGATAATCTTGCGGCCGAAACTGCTGCTTCAATGACGATTGCCCATCCAGATTATGCGCAATTGGCAGCTCGTATCGCTATATCAAATTTACATTCGAATACCAAAAAATCGTTCTCCGAAACGATGAACGAAATGTTCCATTATATCAATCCAAGAACCAATCAAGAATCACCGTTATTAGCCGAAGAGGTTCATAAAGTGATTATGGAAAATGCGGAGTTCTTAGATTCACACATTATATACAACAGAGATTTCAACTATGATTACTTTGGATTTAAAACTCTGGAGCGTTCGTATTTGTTGAAAATAAACGGAAAAATAGTGGAGCGCCCACAACATATGTTGATGCGTGTTTCGGTAGGGATACACCTTGGAGATTTAGAATCGGTACTGGAAACCTACGACTTAATGTCGAAAAAGTTCTTTACCCATGCAACACCAACTTTATTCAACGCTGGGACTCCAAAACCTCAAATGTCTTCTTGTTTCCTTTTGGCAATGCAAGACGATAGTATTGATGGAATATATGATACACTAAAACAAACTGCCAAAATCTCGCAATCTGCGGGTGGAGTTGGGCTTTCTATTCATAACGTTCGTGCAACGGGTTCTTACATTCGCGGTACAAACGGAACGTCAAACGGAATCGTTCCTATGTTGAGAGTGTTTAATGACACCGCTCGTTATGTAGATCAAGGAGGAGGAAAACGCAAAGGAAGTTTTGCTATCTATATCGAAACTTGGCATGCTGATATTTTCGATTTCTTGGATCTAAAAAAGAATACTGGAAAAGAAGAAATGCGTGCCAGAGATTTATTCTTTGCCATGTGGACTTCGGATTTGTTTATGAAACGTGTACAGGAAGATACTACTTGGACGTTGATGTGTCCTAATGAATGTCCGGGATTATACGATGTCTATGGTGACGAATTTGAAGCCATGTATATTGATTACGAAAACAGAGGAAAAGGTAGAAAAACCATCAAAGCGCGTGAATTGTGGGAGAAAATCCTAGAGTCACAAATCGAGACAGGAACTCCTTATATGTTATACAAAGATGCGGCGAACAGAAAATCAAACCAAAAAAATCTAGGTACCATTCGTTCTTCGAATTTGTGTACGGAGATTATGGAATACACTTCAAGCGATGAGGTGGCTGTTTGTAACTTGGCTTCTATTTCGTTGCCAATGTTTGTGGAGAATGGAGCTTTCAACCATAAATTATTATATGATGTTACCAAACGTGTAACCCGTAATTTGAATAGAGTGATTGACAGAAATTACTATCCTGTAAAAGAAGCCGAAAATTCTAATATGCGTCACAGACCAATTGGTCTTGGAGTACAAGGGCTTGCCGATGCATTTATCTTGTTGCGTTTGCCTTTTACAAGTGACGAAGCAAAAAAATTAAACCAAGAAATTTTCGAAACCCTTTATTTTGCTGCCTGTACCGCTTCTATGGAAATGGCCAAAGAAGAAGGAGCGTATTCTACTTTCAAAGGTTCACCCATGTCACAAGGTGAATTTCAACACAACATGTGGGGAATGAAAGACGAAGAGTTGTCAGGAAGATGGGACTGGGCTTCGCTTCGAAAAGAGGTGGTAGAGCACGGTGTCCGTAACTCATTATTGGTGGCACCAATGCCAACGGCTTCGACTTCTCAAA
>Ga0184629_10000020_pt1 | contig 54656 bp, 36 predicted proteins | sample PLM4_32_b1_FD_133158 | JGI IMG/M metagenome (GOLD analysis project Ga0184629, IMG submission 133158) | Groundwater sediment microbial communities from an aquifer in East River, Colorado, USA - PLM4_32_b1 | ecosystem: Environmental > Terrestrial > Soil > Riparian zone | place: USA: East River...
AGAAATAATGAACACCGGTAAAGTCAACATATTCTAAATCAACTATTTTATACAGCCAACGTCTGACAATGACAATGGGCTGATATTTAATAATACCTAAACTTAAACACCAGTAAACAGTGTTTAGCACGGATGCTGAAAAGTGTACAGAGTAGGCGTTAACTTTAATCCTTTATCACTATGCTAAAAGTAACAGTCGATTTATTTTCCGGTCGCCCAAATCCTTCCTGGATTATGGATCGCTCGATCTTTTTGCATGACTGGGATAAGCTCGCCAAACAAAACATAGGCCGTGAAAGCATCACGATAGAAGCCGTAAGCAGGGACGAATCGGTTCCCCTGGGTATGACCCGGATCGGCTGGTCTGATATTCAGGAGCTATTCTGAGCAATACAATATACGTCAGGCCATTTTACATGATGGCCCTGATCAGTCTTTCAATGAAAACGAGGAAGAAACTTTCGCGCTAGCGTTGGCGTGACTTCAATGCCTCTCCCGCTCATAGTCACCCCGAGCCTCTCGGGGGACTTTGAGCTTGTTGATGTACACACTTTCAAATTTGTAACGTTCTGTCTTCCGCTGCAGGACACGAATCACAAATGCAATATCGAAATTTCCAAACCAGCGCAAGTTCTTCCTGCGTTGGTCCGTACGATAGCGAGACTTGTGCCTATCTATGCCACAAGTCTTCAGACTTGTCATCCTTTCTATTCTTGAAGTATAATATGGTTGACTTTACCAGTACCTTCCGGTCTTCCCGGTCTTTTGCCCTGATCCTTGGCATGTGCCAGCCTGATTGAAACGGTCTATGGTGTTTTCCCTTTAATGCCAGTTGGCAAACAGAAATGGGTAATACTGGCTACTATAAACCACCAGATTTAAACCGTACGGAGGCACCATTCATCCAAAAGGAAGTATTTACAAAGGCGGCGCGCATATATTCTAACATGTTGCCTTCACCACATGAAATGGCAAATGCCTCGTTCACTGCTGGAACATACCAAAAGGAGGAGACCTAATGATGAGTGTCGGAAATGTTTATGTTTCCCCTAAACTTTTTTAAGAACCGCTTCCATGATATTTTCTTGAAGCAGTTACGAAATAGAATATAAAATAGCCTGAGAAAACCCTTAACAAGATATCCGACAGGCCAGAAATATTGACATCCACACTCTCAATGCTCTTCATTGAGAACCCATGTGTCGGCCACAATGTATAAAAATAGTCCTTGCATGCATGGGCAAAAACATCCGGGTCATTCTCCAATGAAAACTGATAACCGAGGTCATTTGAAATTAGAAACACATTAAAGAAAATTGCATGAAAGATAAAAAGTAAAATAAAAGGTTTCCATATATGTAAACCAAAATTGCTCGCAGATTTATGCGTCCAGAGAATCAAAAAGTTACCTAGATTGCGAAAGAAGCCGCTTACACCGTCATTAAATGTATCTCGTTTTACAAGAAGATAATGCGCGCGTAACTCATGCTTTTGAAATTCTAAAGCCTCTATTTTATTACCATTTTTAATAAACAAAGATTTAAGTTGTCGATATGACTCTCGCAACGTAAGATAAAATAAGTTCTTGTTTGTGCCATGTATCTCTGGATCATACTTTTCAAGGAGAGCGTAATCATTTCCCCACTTGAAATTATTAAATCGCACGTCTGAGATATCCGTGTCAATTATGCTGACTTTACAATTTTGGCCGATTGTGACTGTATTAAATCTCAAGTCATTAACTTCCGATGACAACAAATTAAAGTTAGCCCCAATACTACAATCTCTCAATTTAATAATTCCGTCATTAACGGTGTCCATAAGACGAACATTTTCAAAATTAACCCTATTAAAATTAAAGAGAGATTTAGAATCCAAATCCAAATTCCAGAATTTCAATTCACCAATCATCAAGGTATTGGCCGAACCATCTTCAAATAAATTATGAAGTACCAACGAACATTCCTTAGAAATATTTAACATGTCAATCTTTATAGGACTAACGAGCGTCACTTCTTCTATAATCGCACTATGAAATATAAATTGTTTGTGAGAACTACTTTTTGAAAGGAGTGTTGTTGATTTAACTCCATAAAGTTGACAACTGTCCACATCACATGAGTCAAATATTATGTGACTCCTTAAATCTAAACTCTTCATTCTAATATGAGAAATCATAGCTTTGTGAAAACCTACGCTACGGATTTTACCATGAATTGATATGTCACCTATTGTACTATCAATATAGTCTATCTCGCACCGGTCATCCTCTGAAAATATTGTTGAATGAGAGACATTAGCGTCCTCAATTCTTAGTACTCTAACTCCACGATTAATGCTTATCTTATCAATAGACGAATCTTTCCCCGTAATATGCAAAAGGTCTAAATTATCACTCCCCTTAAATGAACTCACACTTAAAGTTTCAATGATACAATTTCCTAGTTTAACAGATGTGGAGTCACCTGAGGCTGCAATATGAAGTAAGTTGAATTGACACTTGATAAACACCGTCTCTTCTTCTATCAGCCCTTCAATTTTCAGATTGTCAAAGACACAATTGTTAAAACTTTTTAATCCGGTTATACCCTGCTTGTACAAAACAGACCAATTCAACGTATAGTTACCAACATGGATGTTAGAGATTGTCTCGTTGGTTCTTAAAATGACATACAATTCCTCGCTGGTAACTTGCTTCATGTGTATAGAGTAAACGAAACTACGAAGATAAATAACTACGATTGAAGTAAGAATCAATTCATTAACAAATCCTCTCGAATTTCTTACGCGGCAACACGCTGGGTATTTACCTAATTATGAATAAAAAAAGGTAAAACCCATCAGTCTTACCCTATTATGAGAAACTATCGAAACTTAGTTACTAGAATCTAATACTGTATTCTTACCCTCACTTTTAACTTTAAGTGAAAGAGATTCTTCATTCAAAGGCATCTTCTTTGATTGGCGTACAAGTTCATATGTTTTTAAGAAATGCACCGCAAATGGAAACTCTTCAAAATACAAAATACCATTTTTCTCCCGCTCAGAGTCACCCCGAGCCTCTCGGCGGACTCTGAGCTTGTTGATTTACACACTTTCAAATTTGTAACATTCTGTCTTCCGCTGCGGGTGCCATGAACTCTTCTTGCCTGGGAGTCGGCACTTCTATAGATGACATTGTCTTATCTGACCGGTTCAATAAAACCTTTTCTCCCGCTCAGAGTCAGCCCGAGGCCTGTCGGGGGACTCTGAGCTTGTTGATGAACACACTTTCAAATTTGTAACGTTCTGTCTTCCGCTGCAGGTACCAAGAACTCTTCTTGCCTGGAGTCGGCACTTCAATAGATGACATTGTCTTATCTAATCAGTTCAATAAAACCTTGGCTAAGCCGCAGCCGCTTGCGAATTGGATGCGACTTACCCTTCCAAAACCCAGGTGAATAGGCTAAATCATTCATAAGGTTCCTTCCGAAACTGTTAAATTTATAAAAAATCCTTAATCATGAAAACGCATGTTGGCCAAACAAAAGACAAACTAAATTATCTGTTTGCAGTTTTAAAGGATAAGAAATCGGTGGTCAGTAGAGTTGCTTTTTGGAAGATCCCTCATGATCATCAAGGAGAAGATATTCATTTAAGAATAGGCCGGTATATAACGAAAAAAACCACACTGCCAGGTGAAGAAGAGATTCCTGAAGTTGACAAACCGAAAATCTCATTAACCCTTGACAAAGAAGAATTCCAGAACCTTATCGCATTCCTGCAAGAGAATTATGAGCCATTCAAAAAAGGTATAAAGCAATACATTCCCATTACGGAAGAATTTAGCCAGGGTAATACTAAACATCTTAAAGCCCTTTTTGCCAACCCCGAGAAAAGTAAATTGCAGTTTAGCAAATGCATTTTAGTTCGCATAAATGCTGATACAAAATGATCGGCATCGTTGTCAAGAGCTAACGACTTTCTGTGGGCGTCTCTTATCGTCGGAATAAATATTTTTTTGCCTTAACCCCCTCTTATTTTCGTGCCTAGTTCAGTTTTTAATTCTTGCGCTTTGGTCGATGTTGTATTTTGAATATCATCAATGGGCATATACAGCCAAACTTCAAAACAAGGATTACTCAGGGCTATATGCCAATTAGTTCTTTGTTCACATTCTTGGTAAATAGCCCGAAGTTGTTCTTCTGCCAATGATCAACATCCATCACAAACCATAACTGATCTTCATTCCTAAGCTCTCTTTCTTCAACATAAGCTTTTGGCCTCAGCCCGGCCCGCTTTCATGTAAAGTTCTAACAACAATTTACTAATTTTGTCCGCACAACGGCGGACGCTTTCGCGGTAGTCGGGCTTGGCACCTGCCTGCCGGCAGGCAGGTTCGTTCCTCATTCCCGCCACGGCGGGGAACGCGTTTACCAAGCCATCCTTTTCCCGGTACAGCATATGCACGTGCCGTTGTGTGCAATACATCGGGCGACCAGACAAAACTGATTATCAACTTAAAAAAAACTAACTATGGCAAAATCAAAAACAATCGTGCTCATTCACGGAAATTTTGTGAATAACACTAGCTGGTCAGAATGGAAACGCCACTATGAACAAAAAGGTTATAAAGTCTATTCGCCTGCTAACCCTGGACATGAAGGCAATCCTCCTGAACTGAGAGGAAAAGTTCATCCTGACCTTGTTAAGACCGGATTTATCGATATTGTAAACAACATCGCAAAATTAATAAGCACCTTACCTGAAAAGCCACTAATTATTGGTCACTCTATGGCAGGAATGGCAACTTTGAAATTGGTAGAAATGGGAAAAGCAGCAGCTGGAGTGAGCATTGATGGAGCTCCTCCGAAAAATGTTTTCCCTCCATTTCAAACACTTAAAACTGTGTTACCAGCCTTTGGGTTTTTTTCTTTTAATAAATATTTTATGGGTAGTCGTAAATGGTACGATTATGCATTTTTCAATACAATACCTGAAACAGAGAAAGAAAAAGCCTTTGAAAAATTTGCTGTACCTGAAAGTTATAAAGTCAGTCGTCAATTAGTTTTAAATTCTTTTTCAAATATAGATTTTAAGAAACCTCACGCCCCAATTTTGTTTGTTAGTGGTGGAAATGATAATATTTTTCCACCCAATCTCACACAAACTATAGCCGGCAGGTATAAGGACGCCAATAACCAGGTTAAAGTAAAAATATTTGAAGGCAAAAGTCATTTCATTTGTGGGGAACCAGGGTGGGAAAAAGTAGCCGACTATATTCTAGATTGGTATGAAAATCAATAGTACTGCCCACAACAGTGCGTATAAGTTATGGTTAAGGTTTAGAGTCGTTTTGTAAATTATATTTCAAAATACGTTCCGTGTCGGAGATCTTTTCAACGCGCAAATGGTCAGAAAGAAAAATTAAAACCCTGGCCAATTGCAACCTCTTAGCCTCATAATAGTAAATTAGTATAGACCTTTATGCAACCTCATCCACTCTCAATCAGTCCTTTACAACACCTATCCTAAATAATCATCCTTATGCTTCAACATACCCTGCTGATTGCTTACAGAAACTTCAAGCGTTACAAAAGTTCTTTTTTTATCAATCTAATCGGACTCTCAACAGGGCTGGCTTGTTCTCTATTAATTTATCTATGGGTAAACGATGAGTTAAATGTTGACAGATTTTTTGAAAAGGACGGTCAGCTTTATCAGATAATTAAGACCTATCCAAATGCTGATGGTACTATCAGTACAGGTGAGGAAACCCCAGCTCTGCTAGCAGATATGCTGGCTGAAGAGATTCCGGAAGTTAAATATAGTGTATCTACGATTGGAAGAAACATGGGCATTCTTTCTGCCGGAGAAAAGCGCATGAAGGCAAAGCCACAATTTGTCGATAAGGATTTCTTTAATGTATTCTCTTATCAATTGGTACAGGGAGACAAAAACAAAGTGCTCTCGGAGAAATACGGAGTTATTTTGTCTGATAAACTCGCTTTGAAACTATTTAAAACCACAGAAAATATCCTCGGAAAAACTGTTGTATGGGATGGAGAAAGTGCTGAACTCAACGGTGCCTATACGATTGCAGGCATTTTTGAATCCCCTCCTGCTAACGCTTCCCTTCAGTTTGACATTTTATTCACATACGCACTTTACTTTGATACTTACAAAGAACGATATGGTATGACGTACTGGGGAAGCAATACTTCGCATACTTTCGTCATCTTAAAAGAGGAAACGAACCTTCAGCAAATTAATGATAAGATAAAGGATTATAGCAAAGTAAAATACAAAGCCCTTCATGGAATGGAAGGCTTGGAGTGGGAGGGCAGAATATTTCTTCAGCGCTATTCAGAAAAGTATTTGCACAACAGATTCGAAAATGGGGTGCAGGCAGGAGGTAGAGTCATATACGTAAGATTATTTTCAATTATTGCTTTATGCTTATTGGCAATAGCCTGCATTAATTTCATGAACTTATCAACTGCACAAGCCGCAAGGAGAATGAAGGAAATTGGAATAAAAAGAGCAATTGGTGCAGGCCAAAAGACTCTTCTTTTTCAATATCTCTGTGAATCCGTTTGTATGGCGATGGTAGCCTTAGCAATTGCCGTAGTGCTGATCACATTTCTGCTACCTTCGTTTAATGGTATCACGGGAAAACAACTTACACTAAATTTCGACACTGAGCTTATTCTCACTATGTTAGGCATCACGATAGTTACCGGAATTATTTCAGGGAGTTATCCGGCTTTTTACCTCTCTAGTTTCCGACCTGCTATGGTATTGAAGGGAAAGATGAATTCCTCGGTAAGGGAATCGCGGGTCAGAAAAGGACTAGTGGTTTTTCAATTCGCTATCTCTATCATACTCATCGTATCAGTGCTGGTTGTGTATAAGCAAATTCAATTTATACAATCTAAAAATCTAGGATATAGCAAAGACAACATCATAAGCTTTACAAATGAAGGGCAACTACGGAATCATTTGGGGGCATTTCTAGAAGAGGTAAAACAAATACCAGGTGTCGTCAATACATCGACCATGGGAGGAGACCTTGTCGGACATCATGGTGGCGGTGGCGGTATTGATTGGGAAGGAAAACACCCGGATCAAGGAATTGAATTTAGTGCTTTGTACGCAGGATATAATCTGATTGAAACATTGGGCTTGAAAATGGCCGAAGGACGAGCCTTCTCAGAGGAATTAGGCTCAGATAGTTCAAAGGTAATATTTAATGAAACTGCCATTAAGGCGATGAGCCTTAATGATCCTGTTGGTAAAACCGTTAAAATGTGGGGAAAAGAAAAGCAGATTGTTGGTATTGTCAAAGACTTTCATTTTGAATCCCTCTATGAAAGTGTGAAGCCATTTTTTTTCAGAATGCCTGAGGATAAGGAAGACAACCAAAATGTGCTCGTAAAGATTAAATTCGGAATGGAAATAGAGACAATTGAACGGATCCAGGAATTTTATCAATCATTTAACGAAGGTCTTCCTTTCGAGTATAAATTTCTGGATGCCGATTATCAAAAACTGTATGCTTCAGAACAAAGAGTGGCTGTGCTGTCAAGGTACTTTGCAGGAATTGCTATTCTTGTTTCCTGCCTGGGCTTGTTTGGCCTGGCTACCTTCACGGCCGAAAGAAGGTTAAAGGAAATTGGAATAAGAAAAGTCCTTGGCTCCACTGCAGTTGGTATCGTTTATCTCTTGTCGGTCGACTTTACCAAAATTGTTTTGGCGTCCATTGTCATTGCTTTGCCATTTAGCTATCTCATTACAGCCCATTGGTTGGATAGGTTTGCGTTCAGGATAGAACTAGAATTGTGGTATTTCCTTGGTGCGGGACTTCTGGCCTTAATCATTGCTTGGCTTACTGTGGGCTCGCAAGCAATAAAAGCAGCGAACGTTAATCCGGCAAACAGTTTGCGTTCAGAATAAACCGAAACTATGGCGGTTGAGGAGAGACTAAAAACATCAGCTGACTATTTTTAATAAAAGGACAAATTGCCGATCATTGACTATTGCTATGGATGTTTTCTTATAAGAAACATTAAGCGTTGTAAGGCTTTGTGAAATGACACCAACTAAGCCGCACACACATTGGCAGGCCACACAGCCTACGCGCATCCAAAGCCAACCAAAGAGTGAGCGGCAATGGAGATTGATAATGTGTCTTCGGGAAATAGGAAAACATTAGACACAAGTACTAAAAATACCCCCAGGGTAGAGATTCTTAATAAGGTATTTAGGAAAAACTTTTCAATGTTTTTTATTTCCATATTTTTTTCATGAAAAATATCCTACCGCTTTTACTTTGAAATGCCTTTTGATGATGCAATTTAGGCCATTTTGGTAAAGCCTTTTTAAGGTTAGTCCTATATTATTCCAGCGCTTTATGTTCTTTTTGAGTTGGCTTGTGTTATAGCGAGACTTGTGCTGATCTATGCGAATGACAAACTTTCCCCCGACAAATTTATCACGGTGTGTACTACAATATTTTATAGCATGAAACGGTTCGTTTTTTTTTGACCGTTTCCGCTAAATAATCGTCCATAAGCGGACAAGCCTATATGCCAGAAGGTGCTTCTAATCCTCCATTCAGTGGATAAATATCCTGGCACAATTATTATTCCTGCATTTAGAAATAATTATTCAGGCATGAAGAAATATCAACTAGGTGAATTTGAAGAATTGGTCATCCTCACGGTTGGAATATTACATAACGAGGCCTACGGAGTATCTATAAAAAATGAAATTGAATCAAGGCTTTCACGGACAGTCAGTATGGGTGCTCTTCACGCTGCACTTAAGCGGATGGAGGACAAAGGCTACCTGAAATCATTTGCGGGTGAAACAACGGAGGAAAGAGCAGGCCGCCCCAAGCGCTATTTTGAAATTACAGCACTGGGTAAAAAGGCGATGCTTTATGCCAAAACTACGAGAGACGAACTCTGGAGCGCTATTCCAAAAGCAGTATTTCAGGTAAACATTGCAGGCTGAGGGCTGATGAAAAAATATAGGGGATATCCGCCTAAATTCTTTTTAAGATTCTTCCGCTGGTACTGCCACCCAAAGATGCAGGATTACATTGAAGGGGACTTGATGGAAGTGTATGATGCGCGATTAAAAACTCTTGGGAAGAGAAAAGCAGATATAAAATTTATTGTCGATGTCATTCTCCTATTCCGTCCAAGCATCATTCGGCCGACTAAGGGGAATCAAAACTTAAACACGTACGGTATGTATAGAAGTTACTTTAAAGTGGGTTGGCGAAACCTAATGAGAAATAAAGGGTACGCGGCTATTAATATTGGCGGACTGGCGTTAGGGATGTCTGTGGCTTTGTTAATTGGTTTGTGGATATTTGATGAGCTATCCTTCAATAAATATCATAAAAATTACGACCGTATTGCACGGGTCATGTTTCATTCAACCTATAATGGTGAGTTGGGCACAACACAGTGGATGCCTTTTCCGCTTGGCCCGGAGCTGGATAGAAGTTTTCAGGATGACTTTGACCATGTGGTCATGTCAACATTCCCGGAGGGTCACGTCATCTCTTACGATGATAAAAAATTTAGCCAGCAAGGTCAGTTCATGCAGTCTACCGCACCAGAAATGCTCACACTCCATATGGTGAAGGGTACACGAACTGGCCTAATGAACATGAATTCAATTTTACTTTCTGAATCATCTTCAATTGCACTTTTTGGTGAAGAAGATCCCATTAACAGGGTGCTGAAAATTGACAATCGAATGGATGTGAAAGTAACTGGTGTTTATGAAGACTTGCCAAAAAATTCACAATTCAATGAGCTGAAATTTATTGCTCCATGGGATTTGTATGTAACATCGAACGGCTGGCTAAAAAGATTTCTTGAATCATGGAACGATGGGATGATTCAGGTTCTTGTCCAGGTGCGACAACAGAGTGACATGGAAAAAATCTCACAAAAAATTAAAAGCGTAATCCATGATCATGATACGGAAGAAAATAGAATTCACAACAAAGAGGCCTTCCTACAACCAATGAACAAATGGCATTTGTACGAAGAATTTAAGAATGGCAAAAATGTGGGGGGGCAAATTCAATTTGTATGGCTATTTGGCATCATTGGACTATTTGTTCTGCTACTGGCCTGTATTAATTTTATGAATTTGAGTACTGCCCGCTCAACAAGGCGCGCAAAAGAAGTTGGTATTCGTAAAGCTGTCGGTTCGCAGAGAAGTCAACTAGTCAATCAGTTTTTTAGTGAATCGATTCTTATAGCTATCCTGGCGTTTACAGTATCAATTACTGTAGTTCTTGTTGTCTTACCATGGTTTAATGAAGTTGCAAATAAACAAATAGCCCTTCCAAAGGCCAACGCATTATTTTGGATTTCATGTGTTGCATTCACTTTATTCACTGGCATTGTTGCCGGTAGCTACCCAGCCATTTACTTATCTTCCTTCATTCCCGTTGCTGTTCTCAAGGGCACATTTCGCGCGGGGCGCTATGCTTCTCTTCCGCGGCAGATATTGGTGATCCTACAATTCACCGTTTCCGTTTCGCTAATGATCGGAACGATGATTGTCTATCAACAAATTCAATACACAAAAAACAGACCCGTTGGTTACAATCGGGACCAATTGGTTTATCTGAATACTGCTACAACCGACATATACGATCATTTTGAGGCTGTGCGAACCGAATTAATAACTTCACGTACAATCCTAGAGATGACTGAATCCAGCAGCACGATGACGCAAGATTATCAGGCGAATTTTGGTGGATTCCAATGGAAAGGTAAAGACCCGGATTTGACTGACGTCTTTGGTGTGTCTTGGGTAATGCCTGAGTATGGAAAAACGGTGGCTTGGCAATTTTTAGATGGCAGAGATTTTTCACGTGAGATACCAAGTGACCAATCTGGAATGATTATTAATGAATCAGCCGCCAAGTATATGAAACTTGAAAATCCTATTGGTGAAATTGTAATGCTGGAGGGGCATCCCTTTACCATCCTTGGTGTGGTAAAAGATATGGTGGTCGGATCGCCCTACGAAACCACAAGGCAAGCTATATATATGGCCTTGCGCTGGCCAGGCAATGTGGTTACACTAAAACTGAATCCCTCCAAAGTGACACATGAAGCATTAACAGAAATCCAATCTGTCTTTAATAAATATGCACCAGCCGTGCCATTTGACTACAATTTTGCGGATGAGCAATACGCCAATAAATTCAGTAATGAAGTGCGCATTGGCAAGCTTACCTCTTTATTTGCTGGATTGGCCATATTGATCAGTGGTCTCGGTTTGTTTGGTCTCGCTTCTTTCATGGCCGAGCAACGAAAGAAAGAAATTGGTATCCGTAAAATCATGGGCGCTTCGGTGGCATCCCTCTGGCGAATGCTGTCAAAAGATTTTGTCGTACTAGTGATTCTATCTTGTGCAATAGCAACACCATTGACCTATTTTTTTATGTCGGGGTGGTTGCAGCGCTACGAGTATCGCATGGAAATAACATGGTTTGTTTTTGTTTTTGCCGGTGCAGGAACATTGATCGTAACGTTATTGATCGTGAGTTACCAGGCGGTTAGGGCAGCATTGGCGAACCCGGTAAAAAGCTTGAGATATGAATGAGTAAGTAAGAAGTACCAAATTCATAAAATGCCTGCTGTTAAAACTTAAAAGTGTTATTGAAAGTGAATAGAACAAGTCCACCCAAGCTCTTCCTCCGCTTCTTCCGCTGGGTACTGCCACCCGAAGATGCAGGATTACATTGAAGGAGACTTGATGGAAGTGTATGATGTCCGATTGAAAACACTTGGAAAAAGAAAAGCAGAGTTAAAATTTATTGTTGATGTATTGCTGCTCTTTCGTCCAAGTATTATCAAGCCCATGGAAGGACATAAAAATTTAAATTCTTACGATATGTATAAAAGTTATTTCAAAGTTGCATGGAGAAATATCCTTAAAAGCAAAGGGTACACTACCATCAATGTACTTGGATTATCCATTGGCCTTGCGGCCTGTATTCTCATTGCGCTATATGTGCAATTTGAACTGAGCTATGACCGCTTCAATGCCAAGGCCGATCGCATTTATCGTGCAAATATGGAAATAAAGTTTGGTGGCAATCACATGGATTTGGCAGTCACCAACGCAATATTTGGTGAAACTGCCTTGCATGATTTTCCACAAATTGAACAGACAACCAGACTGCGATGGTATGGCGGCTTCCTGGTAAAAAAGGACAATGAAAATATCCGTGAAGGCAATGTAGCTTGGGCCGATGCAAGTTTATTTGAGGTATTCACACTGCCGATGATATCCGGCAACCCTAAGACTGCGTTGGCAGAGCCTAATTCTATTGTAATTACGGAAAGTATTGCTAAAAAATATTTTGGTGCTACTGACGTGGCGGGTCAAACCCTTGTTATAAACAATACAGAAAATCGCAAAGTAACAGGTGTGATAAAGGACATTCCTCCAAACTGCCATTTTCAATTCAATATGTTTATACCCATTGTAGAGCATTCGGAATCAAAAGAAAATAATTGGGCAGGCGGCCAAAACTGGAACACTTATTTATTGTTGAGTCCTGGTACTGATGCAGATGCTTTAGTTCCCGAACTCAATAAGATGTTGGATAGAAACCTTGGGCCGCAGTTAAAATCAGTGATAAATAAAACGTTGGAAGAGTTCAATAGTCAGGGCGATTATTTCAAAATCAGTCTCATGCCTCTTGCGGATATTCATTTGCATTCTGCTAAAATAGGCGAGCTCTATGGAAGCGGAGACATAAGGTATGTGTACATTTTCTCAGCCATCGGCTTGTTCATTTTACTTATTGCATGCATTAATTTTATGAACTTGGCAACAGCCCGCTCTGCAAAGAGGGCACGTGAAGTAGGCGTCCGAAAAGTATTGGGCTCGCTCAAGGGTAGTTTGGTTAACCAGTTTTTATCAGAAGCTTTACTGATCACGGCCTTCGCCATGGTATTAGCGTATGCCATTACGTGGTTAAGTCTTCCGTCTTTCATTGAATTGACAGAGAAACGTATTGACAAAAGTATTTTGTTCGATCCCTCTATGTTGACAGCTTTAGCTGGCCTTTTGATTGCTGTGGGATTTTTGGCAGGTATCTATCCTGCATTTTATTTATCTTCCTTTCAGCCGGTAGATGTTATAAAGGGTTCTAAAGGTACCGGATTTAAGAAATCCATTTTCCGAAACGTATTGGTAGTATTTCAATTTTCTGCATCCGTTGTGCTCATCGTGGGCACGATAACCATTTATATGCAACTTGATTACATCCGAAAAAAAGATATCGGTTACAACCGTGATCAGATACTGATTATAAACAACACCAACTCGTTAGGTCAAAATGTACAATCGTTTAAAAACGAGTTGCTGCAAATTGCAGGTATTCAAAAAGCAACAGTTTCTGGATTTTTGCCTGTAAACTATAACCGTAGTTCTGATTCATTTTTCCCTTCACCTGCGATGGAGATCAAAGATGCAATTTCAATGCAGAACTGGAACATTGATGAAAACTATATTCCTACTATGGACATGAAGATTGTAGAAGGAAGAAATTTTTCGGCCGATATGAAGACAGACAGCAGTGGGCTAATAATCAATGAGGCGGCTGCGAAATTCCTGGACAACAAAGACATACTCAATAAACATTTATACCGACTAGCAGATTCGCAAACCGGGCAATTGAGAGAGTACCATATCATAGGAATTGTGAAGGATTTTAATTTCAGTTCGTTAAGGGAGCAGGTTAAACCATTGGCCTTTGCATATGAAAATTATGCGGGGAGCATCTCCTTAAGATTAAAGGCGAGCGATGTGCAGGGAATTTTGGCACAGCTAGAAAATAAATGGCAAGTCCTGTCGCCCGCCCTGCCTCTGGAGTATAGCTTTATGGATGATGACTTTAATCGACATTATACAGGCGACCGAAAAATTGGAGAGTTGTTTACCATATTCGCTGTACTGGCAATCTTCATTGCATGTCTTGGCCTCTTTGGCCTTGCTACCTTCATTGCCGAACAGCGTACCAAAGAAATAGGCATCCGGAAGGTATTAGGAGCAAATGTTTCAGGCATCACAACGCTATTATCTAAGGACTTTATACGATTGGTGATTATTGCCATTGTGATCGCTACACCACTGGCATATTATTTTATGAATGAATGGTTGCAAGCCTTTGCTTATCGGATAGAAATCTCCTGGTGGGTATTTGCAGTAGCGGGAGCTCTTGTTATTTTGATTGCATTGGTTACGGTGAGTTTTCAGGCAGTGAAAGCCGGGTTGATGAATCCGATTAATAGTTTGAGATCAGAATAAAAAGAAAAAATACAGCAACTAAATATAAACGACATGAAAAAATATTTTCAATTAATTATCCTATTGTCTTCCATCCAAATTCCAGGGTTTACACAATCGTTCGATCTTCAACAACTCTTAAAAGACAAAAAGCTAAATACTAATGGGCGGAACGTTATGCCTTTAAGCGATGGAAAAAGGCAGGGCATTTCAAGCAATGGTATTGTCTGGTTGAATAGCGTAGAGTTTTCTAATGGCACTATCGAAATCGACCTCAGGGGGAAAGATGTACCTCAACAAAGTTTCCTGGGCATAGCCTTTCATGGAGTTGATACGGTTACGTATGACGCGATCTATTTCCGTCCTTTTAATTTTCAATCATCTGATCCTGTAAGGAAAATTCATGCAGTCCAATATATCAGTGAACCGGACTATCCTTGGCATAAATTGAGGGAGGAAAAAAACGGCAAGTATGAAAAAGGTATTGACCCACCCCCTTCAGCAACAGCCTGGTTTCATGCACGCATAGAAGTGAGAGGCTCAGCTATTACCGTGTACGTCAATAACTCTACCGCACCATCGTTAACGGTCGATAAACTTAATAGCCGGAAAGACGGAATGATTGGAATTTGGGCTGAAGGTTTGAACGGAGACTTTGCCAATCTTACCATTAATAAATAGCGACAGAACTAGCGCAGTAGAAATAAGGAGATTAGAAAATAATGAAAACACATTCACCCCCACGCATTCTACTCCGCTTCTTCCGCTGGTATTGCCACCCTAAGATGCAGGATTACATTGAAGGAGACCTGATGGAAGTGTATGATGCACGATTGAAAACATTTGGTAAGCGAAAAGCAGATATAAAATTTATCATTGATGTGTTGTTGCTCTTCAGGCCTGGCATCATTAAACCAACAGAGGGATATAAAAATTTAAACACATACGGTATGTTCAAAAGTTATTTTAAAATCGCCTTTCGCAATTTGGCAAAAAGCAAACTTTTTAGTGCGATTAACATCAGCGGGATGGCGGTTAGTATCGCCTCGGTAATCGTCATTGCCCTTTTCATTTATGATGAGCTGCAATTCGATAAGCATATAGAAGATTATTCCCGGAAGTATAGACTGTACACAGTAGGGAAATCCGAGGATGGAAGTATGAGAAACCGTTCTATGATTGCTCCAATGATAGCGCCTACCGCGGCAACTGAGTTTCCTGAGATAGAATCCTATGCGCGGTTTCTGAATTTCAACTACCCGATTCTTTTCAAAGCGGGAGATAAAAAACTTACCGAACGAAAAGGTGGTTATGCCGATCCCACCATTCTAAACATGTTTAGTCTGAAACTGACTGAGGGGGATATCAATTCTGCTTTAAAAGAGCCCAACACGATTGCCATCAGCGAAACACTAAAGGAAAAATATTTTGGCAGTAAACCGGGGTTGGGAGAATCAATTGAAGTTGGCACGCAGAATTATAAAGTAACTGCAGTATTCGAAGACTTTTCTTCACATTCTCACCTCCAACTGAATTACTTTCTTCCCATGGCAGAATTTGAGAGAGGCCAACCCAAGCGCATGCAACGATGGACATGGAGCCAGTTTCATACATACGTTAAACTGAAGGAAGGAACTGATATTACGAATCTTGAATTGAAACTCGGAGAGATGGTGGTGCGGAATACGGACGAGGAAAGAAACCGATTCTTGCCGCGCCTAATGCCGATTGAAAAAATTCACCTCTATGCCTATGATCACTTGTGGGACATAGCGGTAAGGGGGAACGTGCAGACAGTTTACATCCTTTCTGCAACAGCCATCTTCATCTTACTTATTGCTATCCTCAATTTTGTTAACCTCTCCACCGCACGGGCAGTGAATCGCTTAAAAGAAGTGGGTGTCCGTAAGGTGATTGGAGCTTTCCGCACTCATCTCATCACTCAAATTCATCAGCGAGTCGGTTATAATTGCGCTGATGGCGTTGGTGATTGGAGGCGCCCTTACGACTTTTGTTTTACCTTATCTAAATGAATTCACAGAAAAAAGTATTCCTGTAGATTGGTTTGTTGACCCAAAAATAGCCGCAGCACTAATTGGCTTTGCTTTACTAATTGGAGTTGCTGCAGGTGCTTATCCGGCCTTTTATATTTCAGGACATAAACCCGTTGAAGTATTGACAGGAAAAGCATCTGGTCACGCTGGTAAAACGTTCTTGCGAAAAGGCCTGGTTGTTTTTCAGTTCATGCTTTCCTTTTTCCTGATCATTGCTTCTTACATTATTTCCGATCAGCATACCTATATGCGGACTGCTAAAATGGGATTTGATAAAGATAACTTGGTTGTCATTCAACTTCGTGGAGATATGTCCCAGAACCTGGAATCTACCAAGCAAAAGTTTTTAAATCACGGTAACATCATCAGCGGCTCAATGGGTTATGGCTTACCGGGTGAGGCATTTGCGGGAGATGGTATCATCGATAAAGTCACAGGCAAGGAAATTGGAATAAGTATGCTCACCGTTGATCATGATTATGTCAAGACGTTGGGACTTGAAATTGTCGAAGGAAGAGATTTTTCAAAAGAGTTTCCATCAGACGAGAAGCATGCTTTTATCCTCAGTGAAAAAGCCGCCAGCCTGTTGGGCCACGCCAACATAAAAGATGCCCTTGAACATGAACTTGCCTGGAATCGATGGGATGCTGATTCACTGAAGGAAGGTAAAGTCATTGGCGTAGTGAAAGATATTCAGCTGAATAGCATGCGCGAAACGATAAACCCAATTGTACTTCATGTGTACCCGTTCGCTTATAATACGCTTACGATGAAAATTAAACATGCCGATGTTCCATCTACGCTCGCTCACCTGGAGAAAACCTGGAAAACGTTTAATACGGAATGGCCATTTGAATACCGTTTCCTGGATGCAAATTTTGACCGAATGTACAAGTCAGAAGAAAAACTGGCAACGCTGTTCACCTGGTTCACCACTCTTGCCATTTTCGTTGCGTGCCTCGGTTTGTTTGGACTGGTTGTGTATAGTACCTCGCAGCGGTACAAAGAGATTAGCATTCGTAAAATACTTGGTGCAGGCGAATCGAATCTTGTCATTCAACTTGGTAAAAATTATGTTTTACTGATTGCTATTGCGTTCATCATTGCCATTCCACTCAGTTATTATGCGGCAAACGAATGGCTTCAAAAATTTGCCTTCCGGATTTCAATAACGCCTATGCCTTTTGCTAAAGCCGCTTTATTGATTGCCGCTATTTCATTGATCACGGTTGGACTTCAAGCTTTTAAGGCGGCACGAGCTAATCCTGTCGATGCGTTGAAAGAACAGTGAGACATGCGAACTATAAACACACCTCCTCAACTCTTCCTCCGATTCTTCCGCTGGTACTGCCACCCGAAGATGCAGGATTACATTGAAGGGGACTTGATGGAAGTCTATGATGCACGATTTAAAACTCTTGGGAAAAGAAAAGCAGACATAAAATTTATTGTTGATGTATTACTGCTCTTCAGGCCGGGTATCATCAGGCCAACAGAGGGATATAAAAATTTAAACACTTACGGTATGTTCAAGAGTTATTTTAAAATCGGATGGCGAAATCTACTTCGGAATAAAGGTTACGCTTTCATTAACATTGGGGGGTTGGCGCTTGCGATGGCATGCTCAACTGTAATTATTCTATTTGTTGAAAATGAATTGAGCTGGATCGTTTCCACCATAATTCTGAACAAGTTTACCGTGTTGTAAAAGATTTTGTCAACAAAGATGGTACAAAAGTGTCGGATGCAACTACCCCTCCGGCTTTAGCCCGCGCACTTCGTGAAGAATTGTCTGAAGTAGAAAAATCAACTCGTCTTCTTCCAAACAGAGGCCGGCTGTATTTGCTTCAATATGGAGAAAAGCGATTTTACGAGACTAACTTGATTAGTGTTGATAAGAATTTTTTTGAAGTATTCGATTTTCCTTTCATATCGGGTGACAAGCATACGGCACTCAAAGAAATCACTCAGTTATATTGACTGAAACAACCGCGAAGAAATACTTTGGAGATGAAGATCCGATAAATAAAGTGATTCGGATGAATTTAAATAATGGCACTGATTTCGTAGTTTCTGGAATTTTAAAGGATGTTCCCCAAAATTCACATTTTACTTTTGATTTACTTATTCCTTTTGAAAGTCGCAGAGATCCTGACATTGACTGGGATTGGAATGGCTTTTACACCTATGTGCGATTAAAAACAGAATCAAGTCCTGCAGTTTTCGAATCGAATGTGAAGTCTATTTTTAAGAAGCATAAACCAAACAGCACCGATCAGTATTACATTCAGTCTTTACAAGATATTCATTTGAACTCCAGACTCAAATGGGAGCTCTCAGAAAATGGAGATTCATTGAATGTAAAGATTATGATTGCAATTGGTTTGTTTGTTATTCTGATTGCCTCAATAAACTACATCAATCTGGTCACAGCACAAGCGTCAAAGCGTGCCAAAGAAATAGGAGTGCGAAAAGTATCTGGTGCGAGTAAGGACCTGTTGATACGGCAGTTCCTGGCTGAATCAGTTTTAACCGCTTTAGTTTCACTTTTTGTTTCTATTATACTTACAACCTCTTTTCTTCCACTAACACAATCGATTTTAGGCTACGACCTTTCAACTTTTTTTTATCAAAGTAGATATGTTAAGTTAATAGTACCCTGTTTCGCTTTGGTAATTGGCGTTGTGGCTGGACTTTATCCCGCCTTTTACTTGTCAAGCTTTGAACCTTTGAGAGGTTTGAGAGGAAGTTTTTTGAACTCTCATAGAGGAACTCAACTAAGGCAGGGATTGGTTGTATTTCAGTTTGTTATTTCTTCAAGCCTGATCATCGGAGCCCTGTCCATTATTCAACAACTTGACTTCATGAAGCAGAAAAAATTAGGCTTTAACACAGATAACGTCATGCTGTTACCGAATGTGCGTGGAGGAATAGGAAGTCGCGTATCTGATCCAGCAGCAATGATAGAAGAATTAAAAGGAATCCCAAGCGTAACCCACATTGCTCGGGCGGATGGAGTGTTGGGCTTTAACAATTCCACCAATGGAATAAGTACAAAAAGCAATGACAACCACACGGTATTAAATTTTATTAGAGCCGATTATGAATTTTTGCCAGCCTTGCAAATTAATTTGAAAGAGGGTAGAAATTTTTCCGAACAATTTAAATCAGATGCTGATGCCATCATTCTCAATGAAACGGCTGTGGCACAACTTGGCCTAAAGCAACCATACATTGGTCAACAACTTGCTTGGGATGATGAAGAAGGGAAGATACATTATGTGAACCTTATAGGCATCGCTGAAGATTTTCACTTCAACTCCTTTCGTGAAACCATCAAGCCCTTTGGTTTTATCCTGGAAGTTGGAAATGGAAGTACATTTTTCTTAAAAGCACACTCCAAGAATATGGATCAAACAATTGCCGCGGTGGAAAAAATTTGGACTAAACACAATCCAGAAAAACCCTTTGAATACTCATTTCAGGATGAAGAATTTGCGAAACTTCACGTATCCGGGACCAGATTCCAGAATCTTTTCTCATTGTTTACCGTCCTTGCGATACTTATTACTTGTTTAGGCATTTTTGGTCTAATCACATATATAGCGGAGTCTAAAGTAAAAGAGATAGGCATTCGAAAAGTGCTTGGCGCCTCTGTTAACGCAATTTTTATCCTGCTATCAAAAGACTTCTTGAGAATGGTAATTATTTCCTTTGCCATCTCCTTTCCCATGTCCTACTACCTCATGCATGGTTGGTTGCAAGGCTTTGCTTATCGCAGTGCTATGGGCTGGAAAGTATTTGTGTCTACACTACTTGTATCGATAGGCATTGTCTTCATTACGGTGAGCTTTCAAGCCATCAGGGCAGCGTTAAAGAATCCTGTGGAAAGTTTGAGATCGGAATAAATGAAAAACAACTTACCACCCAAGCTCCCTCTGCGCTTCTTCCGCTGGTACTGCCACCCCAAGATGCAGGACTACATTGGGGGATTTGATGGAAGTATGTGATGTACGAGTGAAAATGCTTCGAAAGAGAAAAGCGGATGTAAGATTTATTGTAGATGTATTGCTAAACAACTTTCGCAACTTCCATCAGAAGGCCCTTTACCACATTGAAGGAGCTTGATAGAAATGAATAATGAACGTGTGAAAGAAACAGGAAAACGAAAAAAGATTTTAAAAGATTCTTAGGGTAACCATCTCCATTTTTATGAGTATTCCTGTCAATGTGATAAGAACCATTGATAATCAATTTATTATTCTAGCTAGGAAAAATATATTATTCAACTTTAGGCCGTTCATTATGAAGACAAGTTTTATTCTTCTATCCTTATTTATCCTTCCGTTTGGTTACCTGCTTGGGGAAATTAAGAATGGTTATGAAGCTCAACTTCAAAGTACTAGGGCATCCTTGCAAAAACTGAATGCGCAGTTGTTAGAGGATAGCAATCTATCTTCATTTCAAAGACTAAGGATAAAATCAGAAATAAGAAGTTTAATCAATATTATTTCCTGCTATCAATTAACCCAGGAATTAATAAATCAATTAAAGATTGTGTCGCCCGGTATGTACGATGAGATGAGTAACATAAAGGACAAGAGAGAACGAGTCACTGATGTCTTTATTAAGTTGATCCCAAGAGAGCAAGCCAGAATACCACTTCAAGCTGCAACTTTCTTCGGGCGCTCATCAATTGACGAAGATACCAACCTCTCAGAATATGGAGAATACTCTGTTTCGGTTATTATTTGGATAGTTGATAACTCTTTGTTGTTCTTATATCATGAGCTAGGACATATTAAATATGTGGTTCCTAACCTTGCTACCTATTCTGAATTCTCTAAAAAGTGCTACCATGGGGCTCGTGACCTTGGCTACATTGGCCATAACCGACATGATCAAAGTGGAAAAATTGCAAGTGCATTTGAAAAGCGATTTTTTGAAGATCGCGCAACCTATGTAAGCATGGGCAGGGAAAAACTGGAATCCACGATTTCCATAATGCAAAAAATTACAAAGAACAACCGGCATTTAGAAAATGCTTTTCCGCCAGAACCATCCTATGCGCAAGGCATTACAAATTATTAGTCTACTCTTGCCTTTTTCAATAAACGCTGACCGTTTCCGATAAACAATCGTCCATAAACGGACGACCTTATATAGCTGAAAAGTGCTTTTGATGTTCCATTCGATGGGTGGGTATCCTGGCACAATTATTATTCCTACATTTAGGAAAATAGTATTGCCATGAAAAAATACCAACTGGGTGAGTTTGAAGAAATTGTAATCCTGACCATAGGCGTTTTGTATAAGGAAGCGTATGGAGTGGCTATCAAAGATGAAATAGAAACGAGGCTCTCACGCAAGGTTAGCATGGGTGCCATGCACTCAGCCCTCGTGCGCATGGAAGATAAGGGTTATATCAAATCATTTAATGGCGAAGCAACCGAGGAGCGCATGGGGCGACCTAAGAAATACTACCAGATCACAGCCTTGGGAAAGAAAGCGATGGAGTATTCGAAAGATACAAGGAATGAACTTTGGCGTTCCATTCCTAAAATGGCATTGGATCTGAAAATTGTCGGATAGCAATGAACCGCTCAAGTCAAATGCCACCCAGAATTATTCACCGCTTCTTTCGCTGGTACTGCCACCCGAAGCTGGTGGATCACATTGAGGGAGATTTGCTAGAGGACTACAGTGTTCGATTGAAGCGATCGGGAAAAAGGAATGCGGATATAAGATTTATTATCGATGTACTACTGCTCTTCAGAGCGGGAATTATTAGACCCATCCATAAATCAGGCTACCAAATAAACAAATATGATATGTTACGCCACAATCTGTTGATCGCCTATCGGAATTTTTTAAAGTATAAAAGTTCCTTCTTCATAAATCTGATTGGGCTCTCCACCGGGCTTGCCTGCGCACTACTCATCTATTTGTGGGTAAGTGATGAATTGCATGTAGACAAGTTTCATGCAAACCGTGATCGCTTGTACCAGGTGAAAGAGAATGTAGAACAGGATGGAGGTCTGATCACGCGCGTTACAACGGCAGGACCTACCGCTGAAGCTTTAGTCAATGAAATGCCAGAAGTTGAATATGCAGTGACAAATACGATTGAGCGTATTTTCCATGAAGTACTCTCAAACGAAGACAATGACATCAAAGCAGATGGGCTATACGCCAGTGCTGATTTCTTCAAATTATTTTCATTTGAACTGATTCAGGGCAACAAGAATCAGGTGCTTTCAGATAAAAAGTCGATTGTAATTACAGAAGACCTGGCAAAACGATTGTTTGGAACAACCGAGAACATTGTTGGCAAGACAGTTGAATGGCAACACAGAAAACAATATCAGGTATCTGGTGTTCTTCAGGACCTTCCTCCCAATTCATCCGTAAAGTTCGATTTCATTTTAACATTTGAAGCTTTTAAGGATGACAATGATTGGGTCTTGAATTGGTTTAATACGGCTCCACAAACTTTTGTTCTGCTAAAAGAAGGGACAGACATTGAACAATTCAATAAAAAAATAGCTGACCTTGTACGAACAAAGACCGAAGGCAAAGCAAATCACCGCACACCATTCGTAGCCCGATACACAGATGCCTATCTGTATGGGAAGTATGAAAATGGAAAGGAAATCGGTGGGAGAATAGATTATGTACACTTATTTTCCATCATTGCGCTCTTCATTGTTCTCATCGCGTGCATTAATTTCATGAACCTCTCCACAGCACGCGCCTCCAGAAGAATGAAAGAAGTAGGAATGAAGAAAGCGGTTGGTGCGCGAAAGAGCTCACTCGTTGTTCAATACCTGAGTGAATCAACCCTGATCTGTCTCTTGTCGCTGTTAATTGCAATAGTGCTGGTGGTTTTGTTCCTCCCTCAATTCAATACCATTGTTGGAAAAAATCTCAACTTACCGGTTGACCTTAATTTTACTGTAGTGTTGCTCGGCATTGTTCTCCTCACCGGATTGATCGCGGGAAGTTATCCGGCATTCTACCTTTCAAAGTTTACACCCGCCACGGTGCTTAAGGGGAAGGTCAACAACTTAATGGGTGAAGTATGGGCAAGAAAAGGATTAGTAGTATTCCAATTCACATTGTCAATTATTCTCATCGTTTCAGTGTGGGTGGTGTACAAGCAGATTCAATTCATTCAAACCGAAAACCTTGGTTACAATAAGGATAATATCATCATCATGGGTAGTGAAGGAATAACAAATGAAAAGAAAGAAACTTTTATTTCAGAAATCCAAAAGCTGCCGGGTGTGATCGCAGCCTCCAATAGCGGACATGATATGACAGGACATAACGGAGGCACCTATGGCATTGAATGGCCTGGCAAAAACCCCGAAGACAGAACTGAATTTGAAAGAATGACGGCAAACTATGGATTAATTGAAATGCTTGGAATCACCATAAAAGAGGGCCGGTCATTCTCAAAAAACTTTGCCGATACATCGAGTATCATCTTTAACGAAGCGGCCATTAAATTCATGGGCCTCCCCGATCCCATCGGGAAAGAGGTAAAACTTTGGGGAAGGAACGTGCAAATTGTTGGTGTTGTGAATGATTTTCATTTCGAGTCTTTTCATGAACAAATAAAGCCTGCGTTTTTCTGGATGGGTCCTTATGGTTCAAATATCATGATTAAAATTGAAGGGGGTAAAGTGCAGGAGGTAATTGCCCAACTTCAGGAATTCTGTACGAAGTTTAATCCCGGGTTTCCCCTTGATTATCGTTTCCTGGATGCGGATTATCAGTCGCTCTATGCGGCTGAAAGCAGGGTTTCCATCCTATCCAAATATTTTGCAGGTATTGCTATTCTTATCTCTTGTTTGGGTTTGTTTGGCCTGGCAGCTTTCACAACCGAAAGAAGAGTCAAAGAAATTGGCATAAGAAAAGTACTTGGCTCCACTGAGTTCGGCATTGTTTATCTGTTATCAAGTGAATTCACCAAAGTTGTTTTGGCGTCAATTATCATTGCATTGCCGACCAGTTACCTGATCACCAACTACTGGCTTGATGGTTTTGCTTTCAAAATACAATTGGAGTGGTGGTATTTTATAAGTTCCGGGCTTTTGCTCTATTCATTGCATGGCTAACTGTAGGAACACAAGCGCTAAGAGCAGCCAGAGCAAATCCACTGGATAACTTGAAGTCCGAGTAACTTATGAGTGAACGTAAATCATCTCCCCCTCAATTATTCCTCCGCTTCTTCCGCTGGTACTGCCATCCGAAGCTGGTAGATCATATTGAAGGTGATTTGCTTGAAGTATATACCAGGAGAGTTGAAACACAGGGAACGACACGAGCCGATATACAATTCATTATTGATGTGCTATTGCTCTTACGACCTAGTATAATAAAACCAACGGAAGGATATAAAAAACTAAACACCTACGGTATGTATAAAAGTTATTTTAAAATCGGATGGAGAAATCTTTTGAAGAACAAGGGTTACTCGTTTATCAACATTGGCGGGCTGACTATGGGAATGACGGTGGCCATGTTTATCGGGCTGTGGGTTTATGATGAGCTATCATTCAATAAGTACCACAAAAATTACAATGACATTGCACAGGTTTGGAGTTGCGGCATCGATCCAGAAACGCAGACCTTCAGTGGTGGCCAATCTATCCAGTATCCTGTAGCCACGACCCTCGTTAACAACTACCCTCAATATTTTAAGCATGTGCTGATGGCATGGTGGGTAGGTGATTACACACTTTCATTGGCAGATAAAAAAATCAGCAAAAAAGGAGAGTTCATTGAAGGAGGTGGACTCGAAATGCTTTCCTTAAAGATGTTGAAAGGTTCCTATGAAAGCCTGAATGATCCGCATTCTGTCATACTTTCAAAGTCAGCTGCGGAATCAATTTTTGGGAACGATGAACCTATGAATAAAAGTTTAAGTATCGATGGCCGGATGGTGGTGGAAGTAAGGGGAGTTTATGAAGATATCCCCAGAAATAATCGCTTCAGCGAAGTCCAGTTTTTTGCACCGTGGTCGCTGTGGCTTTCGGTCAATGATTGGGCGCAGGGAAAGGAAGCCGATTGGGACAACCGCCCGTTCAATATTTACGCGCAACTACGGCCGGGTATCACCATGGAAGGTGCCAATGCAGCGATCAAAGGCCTTTACTCCAAAAATGTCCCGGCCGATTTTTATAAAACCATGGAGAAATACAAACCCTTCGTTCAACTCATTCCCATGAGCACATGGCATTTATATTCCGAATTTGAAGATGGAAAGCCCGCCAAGGGTCGCATTACCTACGTTTGGCTCTTTGGCATCGTTGGAGCTTTTGTATTGCTGCTGGCCTGTATCAACTTCATAAACTTAAGTACAGCCCGATCAGAAAGGCGTGCCCGGGAAGTGGGTGTACGCAAAACAATAGGCTCCGGTAAAGGTCAATTGATCTCGCAATTCTTAAGTGAGTCATTTATGATGGTTGCGTTAGCCTTCATGCTGGCGGTGGCACTGGTGGCGGTATTACAAAACTGGTTTAATGAGCTTGCTGACAAAGATATTGTCCTGCCATTCGGCAATCCGGTTTTTTGGGTCGTGGCCATCTCATTTATTATCATCACCGGCTTTATAGCCGGGATATATCCAGCTTTCTATTTGTCTTCTTTTCAGCCGGTGAAAATATTAAAGGGGGTTTTGCGCTCGGGTCGTTTTACAGCCTTGCCGCGCAAAGTTCTGGTGGTTGTTCAATTTACCGTATCGGTGGTTTTGGTAATGGGTACGCTTATCGTTTACCAGCAAATCCAATTTGGCCGGAATCGCCCCATCGGGTACGATAGAAATAATTTAATCACATTGAATATGAACGATCCGGGTTATAAAGGCAAACAGGATGTACTGAGAACTGAATTAATGCGTACAGGAGTTGTATCTGAAGTGGCCACCTCTTCAAGTCCCCTGACAGCAGTGAACAATATTACAAACGGATATCAATGGCTGGAGAAAGACCCCAATTTAGATGCAGAGTTTGCCATATGCAATGTAACACGCGACTTCGGCAAGACCGTGGGTTGGGAGTTGGTGGCCGGACGTGATTTTTCGAACGAATTCAGCAGGGATTCCCTTAACGCGATCATTGTCAACGAAGCAGCCGTAAACTATATGGGCTTAAAGAATCCAGTCGGACAGGAATTCACCGATGTTGACGAATTCGGCAATGAAAAATGGACAAGGACAATAATAGGGGTTGTCAAAGACCTGGTAATGGAATCCCCTTATGAGCCGGTTAGGCAAACCCTTTATTATTTTAATGATAATGCATCAAGGCAATTACAGATTAAAATAAATCCTGCCGTAAGTGCCAGTGTCGCTTTGCCAAAAATAGAGGCTGTATTAAGCAAAGTAGTGCCCTCAGCCCTTTTCGATTACAAGTTTGTGGATGAGGAGTATGCGCGAAAATTCAGCCAGGAGGAGCGCATCGGTAAACTGTCGGGAATCTTCGCGCTGCTTGCTATCTTCATTTCGTGCCTTGGATTATTTGGGTTAGCCTCTTATGTGGCCGAACAACGCACCAAAGAGATCGGCATTCGCAAAGTGATGGGAGCAACCGTATCCAATCTTTGGCAAATGCTATCAAAAGATTTTGTTGTATTGGTGGTCATCTCCTGTTTCATCGCTATTCCGATGGCCTATTATTTCATGAATAGTTGGCTGCAGAAATACCAATACCGAACTGAAATTTCATGGTGGATATTTTTAGTGACGAGCATCGTAGCTTTGATGATCACGTTACTGACGGTGAGTTTTCAAGCGGTGAAGGCTGCTTTAATGAATCCGGTGAACAGTTTGAGATCGGAGTAGGTTACGCGCGAAAATAAGTCATAGCCAACCTAAAGCCAGAAAAACTGATACAAAAGTGCTGGGAGCCTCCGTGATGAGCCTATGGAAGCTGATGTCAACAGACTTCGTTAAACTCGTATTAATTTCTGTTGTTATTGCAACACCCATTGCCTATCAGTTCCTTGAAAGCTGGTTAAGCAAATACGAGTATAGAACGAACCTTTCGTGGTGGATATTTATTGTTTCTGGTGTAGGAGCTTTTATTATTACCATAGTTACGGTCAGCTACCAAGCTATCAAAGCTGCAATGGTTAACCCTGTCAAAAGTTTGAGAAGTGATTAATTGACCACTAGTCCCAGGCTCGCTCCGTATTCTTTCTTTGCAGTAAAGCAAATATAAAAATACATCAAAATTGATTCATTTCAGACACGAACCAGTAGGGCAAGCACCGGCACAATTCCAGAGTGACACCAAAGTAAGCAAAAGCGCCAATCCTTTCCACCGCGTCAAAAGACTAATTAGTTTCAGGTGAATGAACGACTTCGCATGACCTTTTTTCCATGCGACTAGGTCTTGGCCTCGCTGCCACCCCGTAAAATTAAAGTAAGTTATTTAGATGGACAATACCATTAACTTCTCTGCTGGAAGGCAGGGCTATGCAAAGCCATCCTACACACCGCCAAAATTTAACTCACGACGTCTTTATTATATTTATTCCTGTATTCAATTGGAGTCATGCCGGCTATTTTTTTGAAGACATCCCGGTAAGTTTGAATATCGGCATAGCCGACCGAATACATGATTTCATTCACGGATTTTCTGCCAATCTCCAATTGCTTTTTGGTGGCCTCAACTTTCACCCGCTGAATGTACTCGATAACGGTATGACGCGTGGCTTTTTTAAATCTCCGCTCAAACGTTCTGCGGGTTACGTTAAACTTGTCAGCAAGCTGATCCACAACAAGTTTATCCCGGTAATTTTGCTCTATATATTCCTGTGCGTTTTTAATGATTTCATCCTCGTGATCTTTGAGACCGTGAAATATAATAAAGGGGGACTGGATATTCCGGTCTAAATCAACTACAAAATATTTAGCCGTATGGATAGCCATTTTACGATCCGTATATTTTTCTACAAGATGCAAAAGCAGGTTCCAATAGGCATTGTTCCCTCCACTTGAATATAAACCACTTTGATCGGTTATTACTTTTTCATCGAGCAATTTTACATTCGGATAAAAGTGTCGGAATTCGTTTGCATACGCCCAATGCGTAGTGCATTGCTTACCCTTTAATATACCAGAGAACGCCAACAGAAAAGCACCGACACAAAGACTGGCCACCTCGGCACCATCCTTATAGCGTTGCGCAATCCAGATCGCGTAGTCTCTATTAAGATGGGTTGCACTCATCATATCGCCCGTCATGGAAGGAATAATAATAAGATCAGGTTGTTTTACTTCCTCCAGCACAGCGTCCGGATGTATGAAATATAAACCATCGTTTAGTCGCACTTCTTTTGATAGACCAACCAGTTGAACATGAAATAAGGGAGGCTTACCTGCTTGCTTCAAGAACTCATTCACCATGGTAAAGACATACCTGGAGTCCGCTATCGAGGCTAGCACCGCATTTTTAAGGGTGAGTATGGAAATAGTAATCATGAGCCAAATTTATTCGAAAATTTTGTCGCAAACACCCACTAACGAATGTCGCATTCTCCATGCCTTTAAGTCAACTATTGCTAATAAATTTGAGAAAAATAAAGCCATCACATCATGCGAAACACAAATCCTTATTTACACTTCAACGGCACTGCCGAAGAGGCCATGAACTTTTACAAATTGATACTCGGTGGAGAGTTTTTAATTTTTCAGCGCTATAAAGATGTTCCGGGTGCTGAAAAGATGCCCGCACAGGATCAGGAGCGCTTCATTCACATATCGCTGCAGGTTTCCCTGAATATTACAATCATGGCTTCTGATTCATTGGGATCTGGCGAAGATCTTCAAGCTGGTAACAATTTTCACATTTGCCTGCACACTGATAGCGAGGCAGAAACAGAGAAGCTGTTTGAAGGTCTTTCAAAGAATGGTCGAATCGAAATGCCGCTCAATAAAACATTTTGGGGTGCCTACTTTGGAATGTGCCGAGACAAATTTGGTATTCAATGGATGCTTAATTATTCCGCGGATCAAAAATAGGGGCATGTAACTTAAACGATTATCTAATGAACAAATTAAAAATTATATACTGGATAATTACAGGCGTATTTATTTACTGGATGTATGACCCTACCATCTCCAGTGCATTCAGCTACGATTATGCCGTTGATTTCTTTACTAAACGCCTGGGCTTTCCTAAATATTTTCTCGTGTACACAGGCATTACCAAACTACTTGGTTTAGTGGCCTTACTTATTCCAGGGTTCCCTAAAATTAAAGAATGGGTTTATGCAGGATTCACCTTCGATTTAGTAGCGGCTATCTATTCATTAATTGCCATTGGTATGCCCGTAATTTCTTTGTGGCCTCAAACGCTGGCATTGGTATTACTGGCAGGTTCGTACATCTGCTTTCACAAAATTCAAAATTCTGAGTTAACCAATAAAGTAATTTCATATGAAAACAAACCAACCGGATCAGCCGGCAAAAACGCTTACTAGTAAAACACATTGGGCAGGGAGAATCATCAGTGGCCTATGTATACTGTTCCTATTGGTGGATGGGATTATGAAAGTAGTGAGGGCTACTGCCTCGGTTGAAGGAACTGCTAGTTTAGGATTTTCCGACAGTCTGGTGCAACCGATGGGGCTCATTATTCTTACTTTCACCATTCTTTATAGTATGCCGCGCACAGCTGTTTTTGGCGCGGTCATGCTTACCGCTCACCTGGGTGGTGCTGTAGCCATCTTTATCCAGCAATTCCACGGTTCGTTTTCTTTCTTGTTCCCGCTTATTTTCTGCGTGCTGCTGTGGGCTGGATTATTATTGCGCGAAGAAAAACTTCGGGCCATTATTCCGATTAGAAAACAAGGTCAGTGAAAAAGCCAACACATCCCTTTTAAAATACACTAGCCTTTTAAATTACTTAATTAACAAAATGAAAATGATAATTCTTAAAATAGTAATTGTACTTGTAGCCATTATTTCCCTGGCAGCAGTAGTGGCCTTATTTACAAAAAACAAATACACGCTGACAAGAGCCATTGTCATCAATAGGCCTAAGCAAGAAGTTTTTTCTTTTATCAAATTGAACAAAAATCAAAAATCGTATAGTACGTGGCTGTCCCTTGATCCGAATACCAAAATTAAATTACGGGGTACGGAAGATGGAACACCAGGATCCATTTTGTCTTTCGTAAGCAAGGATAAAAAAGCAGGAACTGGGGAATGGGAAACTACAAAGGTACTGGAAGGCGAACGCGTAGAGTTTGAACTTCGCTTTTTAGAACCTTTTACATTTGTCGCGAACGGGCATTTTTCTACCGAAGCGGTTTCGACCGAACAAACAAGAATTACGTGGGTTTATCACAGTGGAATGGATTGGCCCATGAATTTCATGCTGCTGTTTCTGGATATGGATAAAATTGTTGGCAATGACATCCAAACAAGTTTGGTATCCTTAAAAAACAATCTGGAGAACTGACTTATTTATAGAAAAACAAGCACAAAACATTAATTAACGACCATGTCATTTCAAGCATACTTGGATACAATCAAAACTAAAACAGGTAAAACACCAGATGATTTTAAAACACTTGCCGCGAAAAAAGGATTATTGAATGAAGGTGTGAAGGCCGGTGAGATTGTTGCCTGGCTTAAAAAGGACTTTGATTTAGGACATGGACATGCCATGGCGATTTACACAGTTTTTAAAGGAACGAAAGAAAAAAAGGTGTCCGCTGAAAAATGTATTACAAAACACTTTGCGGGAGGTAAATCAGCCTGGCAACCGGTTTTCGAATCCTTGTTAAAGAGCCTGTCCGAATTTGGCGATGACATTACGGTAGCACCGACCAGCGTTTATTTGAGTATACTACGAGGCGCTCGAAAAATGGCCATTGTTCAAATTACAGCCGCGCGTATGGATATTGGAATTAAATTAAAAGGTGTCGTAGCAACCAAAAGGTTTGAACCAGCCAATTCCTGGAATGCCATGATGACACATCGTGTGCGGATCACAGAAAAAAAGCAAATTGACAATGAACTTATGAATTGGTTACGTAGTGCTTATGAGCAAAATACTAAATCCAGATAGACAGTACACCAGCAAGGCCTGTGCAGGGATGGTTGCCGGGCACCCTTGCCAATCGTGGGCATAACCAGATGTACCACGCTATATATATCCGTTTGCAAATGCTTACAAAAATCTTCTTTTCCCGCGAGAAGATCACCAGGGCAGCAATGAATAAATAATCATCGTCGAAGAGTCTTCAGTCTCTAGGACTGCGTTTTTTGTGCACTGTACTGTGCACTGATTCTTGCCAGGAAACCTTGCTAATCGTGACACCTAACCCGACACCACTCTATATATATCCGTTTGCAAATGCTTACAAACAAATCCTCTTTTTCAGGGAGAAGATCGCCTGGGCAGCAATAAAGAAATACTAACCATATTTCCTATATTAAGACGTTAGCGGCAAATAACAAATAAATTCTTAAGTACATTTAATGAATAAATATAGCCAAATGAAAACAATTATTTTTCTATCGATAAGTGCTCTTTTGATCACTTCTTGTCATCATTTTGATAAAGATGAGATCAAAAATGAAATCTTACAAACTGAAAAAGCAATTGAAAAGATGACAACAGAGAAAGGTATAGCAGAAGCTTTCTATTATTTTGCAGACGAAAAGGCTGTAATTAAGAGGGAAAATGATACGCTAATCATAGGGAAGGAGAATATTAAAATTTATTACAACAAAAATAATAAAAATGCAACTGTAAACTGGATACCAGATTATATAGACGTTTCTGATTGTGGAACACTTGGGTATACATACGGTAAATATGTCTGGAAAATAAAAAACAAAGAAGGTCTTATAACAGAATATAAAGGAATATTTCATACAGTATGGAAGAAGCAAAAGGATGGTAATTGGAAATATGTTTGGGATTAATAGTTAATTAATAAATAATATCTGCCGCTAACAAAGTACTTATTCGTCAATGGGATCAATCCAAAGTAGAGTTCGTAGAACAATTCAAGGTGTTACTCCTCAATCGAGCTAACAAAGCAATTGGTGAATATGAAGTTTCAACTGGAAGTTCTACAGGAACAATTGCTGACCCGAAATTGAGTTTTGCTGCCGCTATTAAAACTAATGCAACGGGCATCGTACTAGCTCACAACCACCCTTCAGGTAATCTCAATCCAAGTGAAGCTGATATAAGCCTTATAAAAAAAATAAGGGATGCAGGGAAGATGTTGGAAATTTCAGTCTTAGATCATTTAATTATTACTTCTGAAGGGTACTACTCCTTTGCAGATGAGGGGCTATTGTAAAATGGTTTTTCCAACCTGGTTGGAACTACGCGAGGCTAACGGTAATCACCTTTTAACCTTCTTCTTCATTGGAAACTCAAACCCAAACCGAGCATTTATGACATCGGCATAAGGGCTTTTGTGATGCGGATCAAACAATCTTGTCATTATTAAAACTGTTCCCTTCACAGTTTTCAGGAATCTGTACTCCTTTTTTATTCCAACAAACATTCCCCATACCCATTGGCGGTTGCCAAGGTCAATCGTTGCAGGTTTTGTTAATGGCGGAACACAAGCATTCATTATCTCAACCTCCACACGGGGAAAAAATCCTTTCCATAGGTTATATTCAGCAAAGGCTCTTGGACCAAATATGCGAGGTTTCGACTTAAAGGCATTTCCATGAGTATTATAGGCAATTCGCTGGTTCCAACCAGGTCCAGCAGTAAGCTTTCCTGTAAAGCGATATCCAACGTAAGGGTTTAAATCAATGAGAAGATCATTGCCCTCCTTTTGAATTTGGATCATGAAAGCAGGAATAATCCTTTCAATCAAAGGTTTACTACGCATTTCGTTTGGACGTTTCTTTGGAATGTCTGATAAACTATTAAGGCTTTCATACTTCTCTTTATACTTGGACATCTTGTCCATTGCCTCTTGTATGATTTGGCCCTTACCAGCAAAGTGATCCATTGCAGCTTGCTGTAGCTTTTCAACGCCCTGATCTTTCATAGCTCCTGGATTTTGCAATTGACCCAAGTCCCCTTTGTATTCATCCAATACACCTGCTTGTTTTTGTATATCCTTGAAGCCAGATAATTCAGCTGCCTTTTGTTCTGCCGCAGCTGGTAACTCCTTAACTGCTTCCAGGTTACCTTGTGCCAATTGCTGAGCTTCCTGACCATAGCTACTAACTTCGTTCGTGATTCCAGAAATTTGCGAAAGTTCTCCAGTTACATTTTTCAATTCATCAACCTTGCCTACTGATGAAAGTGACGACTTCATATTTAAGTCATTCAATTTTTCCAAAGGGTTGTCTGGAAGATTAACGGATGCAAAATTGAAATCCGTTGTTGGAATACTGAAATTCTCAATGTTGCCTGTGATAGCAGAAACTTTTTCACTCAACTCTGGCGGAAGGTTTAACTCCTTAATTCTTCCTGTAGTTTTATCTTTTATAGATTGTAATTTTTCCTTCAGGCTTGCTATTGTCTTTTCACGCAGTTGGTTGATGCTATCGAGTACATGTTTTATTTTGAGTGTTGGAAGTTGTAATTCTGATAGGCTATCAAGCTTATTTTGAAGACCAGAGTGGACAGAATTTAACTTGTTAAGGTTGCTCTGATAAGCATACTTCAGACTATTAGAACTTTGATAGAATGAAGATTGTACGGAATCTAATATATAAGTGTATTTCTGAATGATGGTATCATTCGGAAGTTCAATGGGCAGGTCACTATGGCTTACATTTTGTCCAAAAACGGCAAGACCTGGAAGCGATATTATCAAAATAATAACACACAACTTTACTCTCAAATTGAATATCCAGTATAAACTTGGTAATCTCACAGAGTCGATTTGATTATTTCTAATAATATCTTTATCTACTAACTAAATTTCCTAACAAAGAAACACCCTCCAAACCTTTGACAATAGTTTACATCTGTTAAACTCCTCTATGCTTGTAGTGTGTCAATAATTTGTATCTCCAGTTGAAGAGCTTACTATTCCTTATTGAAAATCCCTTTTGAAAAAATTGCCATAGATAACTACTTTTATTCAGAGCCGTTGCCAAAACTTGAACTTTTATAGTCTTTCAATAAAACAAGATACTTTTTTCTTAAGAGGGAAAACTCTGCATTAAGTTCATTTAGAAGAGTCTCAATACTTTCAAAGCTTTTTTCAACGGAGTCAACCTCATCAAATCCCAAATCGTAGCGTGACCATCCAATCTCACTATTGTAATTCCACATGCCATTCTTCTTTAAAATCCTGAAAGACATACCTACAGAATGAAGATTATTATCTAATGGTTTTATCAAGCCTACATCTATCCCCAAGGATATCTCCACTGGTCCATCCCCTCGGGTATAAATACCACAATTGGTTTTGATATTAGTAAAACATTTCTCCTTAGACAATGCTATCTTCAGGTCAGTAAGACTTTTATTAACATCACTGATAATCAGCAAAAATTGAATAAGAGTTTTGTCGTCCACTTTATTAATCTTTTTTAGGATATTTTCCACTACCACTTGTGATTGCCCCAACAATTTCTTCAGTTTGAGCTTGCACTGAGACATGACCGGGAGGATTACCTTCAAGACCTCCATCGAGAGTTACACTTCCTGGGGGAAGTTGTGAAACATCAACTTCTATAAAAGGATTGCCTGGCCTTAGGACAGGGTTTTCACCCAGCGGATTAGACTGTGAATCTCTGAAGGAAACAGATTCTTCACCTGGCCTTTTCTTTAAATCAGTTGCAGCCGATTCATTAGACCTCCCTCCTCTGTAAATTTTCGATGGCATAGTCTGCGGCTCACCACCTGCACTCACAGGCATTGGTTTTGTTGGTGCGGAAGGAGATGGCTTCGTAGTTGCACGGGGTGCTGAAGGACTGGACGTCCTAATTTTCAAACTACCAGGTGTTGATCCCCCATACTTAGATCCAACTTGCCCTACTACCGCAAGAATTAGCTGCCATCGCTTTGTCGGCTTTGTATCTGTTCCGGTGCTACTTATCATATAAGCCTGACCAATTGCTTGTGCCCTTGGAGAAAGTGGACCGTTTAACCAGGCTATTGCAGCAATCGCCCATTCCCGACACTTAGGGCAATCACCATCAGGATCATTGTAACGAACAGGATCATCATATCCAAAATTGTATGGTGTCCAGCTATAAAACTCATCGACTTTGGGATCAATTTGTAAAAATCTTCCTAAGGCTTGATCATAGCTCCTGTACTTGGTGTAATAGAAATTTAAATCAAGATCATCTTGTAGCTCGGATCCTTTATTGAATAGGTATTTATTCTTTAAAGAGTTTTCTCTCTGATAAGAATTAAACGTGAGCCCGAACGGATAATAATCATTCGCCTGGATAACAGCCGATCTTGTTTGAGTTACCTTAAAATCATCAAAGTATACTTCCACAGGAGTCGTTTCTTCATTGCTAACATAAATATACACATAGCCAGGTTCTGTAATATTGATAGTTCCAAACAATTGTTCATGAGCAACATCTTGACCATACTCCCGAGCTATTGTTGTCATTCGCTTATAACCACTTTTGGCAGGTATGAAAACTTGATTTTTATCGAATACAAGCCAGTTAAGATATGCTTTTGGGCCTCCGGTACTGCCAGAAGTACTTAGTACCCCTGGAAATGGAAACGAAGACGAGCTGGAGGTGTAGGTGGCGCCGTCAACTACAACGCCTGCAGTATTGGCAGCTATCTGCCCCATAAGGGTATTTAAGGCAGTGGTCCAATTTGCCGTGTTCGTATCAACATACTTAGCGTATACTTCTGTATAAATCACATCTCCTGGCATTACAGCAATGGATCTTGCAAGTCCATACTTTTCGTTGGTAGAACCGTTTAACCTTTCTGAATAACCTGTTGCTGCACCATTCGTGCGATCAAAAATAGCGGCGTTCACTCGCTTGGCATTATCGTAACGAAGGAAATTGCTACGGTCAGTTGACGCTGTTGCTGTCTCTAAGGTAGCAGTGACACTTTCAGTTTCATCTTTACTTGTAAAAGTGACCCGGACGTTTCCAAGATGGTCTTTTAAGTGGTATTGATATTCAGGAGCCGCAGTGATAAGCTGTGTTATGTCAAACTCATTAAGGTAAAAGGTTTCTGGATTCGCAACAGTGGTATTCCAGGTAACTCCTGCTTGCAAGGTTTGGTTTGCCGCGCCAGCAGGTATGGTTACCGTTTGATCTACCCACGACTCATTTACTGCGCTTTTGGGAAGGGCCGCACCTGGCCAACCCAGATCCGTCGTTCCATTGGCTTTAATTGAAATATACACCGGATTGGTCACTGAGTACCCTTTTGCCCTGATTCGATAACGCTCACCAGGTTGAACGGTGATTGTACCCCCCACAGATGAAATCCCGGAACGCGCAACTCCATTTGAAGACGCTGTGATATATTTTTCCCCAGTTGTAGTATTTATATAGGCGGCTAATGTCGCGCTGGTAGCCGTCATCGTGGACATAGTCTCGCAAGCATCCTTAACTATCAGCTTTGTAGATCCCACCGTAATCCGACCTTCCTCATGGCTAATAAACTGTAAAACGTCACTTTCGTAAACAAACTCGCCAACATAGTCTGTCCTCTTTTGGGCCGTTCCTGAACTCACGACTTGTGCCAGTTTGCGTCCGAATGCATCATAGATATAACGGATAGTGCTACCTCCTTTTGTCACCGTTTCTGGAAGGTTCATATAATTATAGGTGATCAGATTGACAGCATCCGACACTGAATTTCCAATTCCCTTATTCAGGTCACGCGTCATATTTCCATTTGCATCATAGGTATAATCTGTTGCAGTCGCAGTGTTGCCATCAACAAATCCTTTAGCCGCGTTTACACTATTTGTTGTAACATCTTGTACATAAAGCAATTTATTGGTTGTTGCGCCTACAGCTCCGTAGTTATAAACCAAACTATCGATGTGGACACCATCCCCTTTGCGCTTTAATGCTTGGATGTTGCCGTTCAAGTCGTATAGGATACCCCGTTCATCGGATTTCCCAGTAACCCATGTACCGTTCAATTGCTTATGTATTGCCGAAGAGAGACGACTCATGGCATCGTATGTGAAATTGTACGCGTTCTCCTTGATGGTACTGTATCCTTGGTTCACGCTCCATTTCATACCCGAAATATTTCCATTGAAAACTCCGGTATTGCCAGAACCTATCGTGCCGTTATACCCCAGCACCATTCCGAAGTAATCCTTAACAATGTCTCCTGCTGCGATCGAACTAACATCGCTGTTGTTGATATTTGTTATCCAACTACGAATGTTATACTGGTAATCGACAGATTGTTTAGCACTCGTCGCATTTATATCGGTATATGCGCTGTGGAGTTTTTTATCAATCAATTGTCCAAGTTCATTGTAAGTGTTGTGAGCCAAAAGTATTTCGTTCGTAGTCTGTTTTCCAATGAGGTGAAAAGTTCTAATAAGACGATTGTCGTGGTCATATTCCATCCGGCGAGTAATGGTCCGGCCTGAAGCCCCAAATGAAGTCCGGACATCTGTAACAGTTGACCCCGTATTGTAAAATGAAATATCTACCATCAGCAATGTGGAGGATGCCACCGTTGAAGTATACTTGAGTGTACTATTCTGATAATATTTTATCACAGTTCCTGTTCTTTCGATTCTCAGCACGTCGCCTGTTTTATAAGTGCTAACTTGCCCTCGGTTAGTCCCATTTTCATATACATTTAAGGCACCTGCAGCCGTAGGATACCAGGCATAATCAATGGTGTTATAGTGGGTATTTGTATTCACATCAGATAGGCCAACCATGCGCCCTGTATTTACTTCAGAAGTGACAAATTCCATCCAACCATTCACCCCAGCCGCTAACTGTTGGATTGAGGCCGCACCCGACACAGAAACCCCCCAGGTATCACCTGCTGCTGTTCTGTATAACTTGTTTCCCACTTGTTGAACGCCTACCATATCCTTCCACACCACATCATTTTCATTGTGCGTTGTTTTACTTTTCAAAAGAAGTCCGCTAAAGTCGTATATATTAGTAACGCGGTCCACGCCCTTCTTGTAGTTATCGGAATGCGTCTGAATTACCCTGTACATATCGTCATAATAATTTACAGACTTGAGCCAAGAATAGCTGCCTGTAAGGCCACCATCCAGCACTTTAGTTTTTGTGCCGGTCACCTTGCCCACCACCCTCATGTTTTCTGTCGTAGGTTGGGGGTAAGTCACTCCATTGGCGGTCTGTGAAAGGGTATCACTAACATAGGAATAACTTCCAATCCAATCGGTCCGAAATGTATAGTTATCGTAATAGGTAAAAGTGAGGTAACGGTTAACATCCAATGCAGCGGTCGCTGTAACCTGTGGATATGAATAATTTGTATATCCATGTATGTTATTTGGTGCAGTCGTGCCCACGAAAGTTTCACCATATTTTCGCCAGGGCTTTGTTGTGGCCATTAGGGAATAATAACTATCCACTACTGCCTGCATCTCTACCTGGGTGAGTTGTGTTGTTGTAGTTGTATCTTTTATTCCGGTTGCAATGGGACGATTAAGATTGTCATACTTGGTAAAGGTCCAGTACTTAATGGCGCTGGGTACCCCTGCACGCTGATTACCATCCTGTGTTAAGACCACCCTGTCCCGTTTGTCATAAACCATGTAGACCCAGTCGGCACCGGGCACTCGCTTTTCAGTCATTCGATTTCGTGTGTCGTATTTATACTGAAACCCAAAATTGGCAAGATCGGTTGCTGTCACACTGTATGCATCGGCGTTTTGATGGACTAACTTGCTTAATTCCGGTTGAAACGCAAATCTAAGATTTCCAAAATCATCGTAGACATAATAAGTAAGCGCCCAATCAGTAAGACTGTTCAAGTTAGCCGAGCCTACCACGGCCTGAACCTTCTTCAATACAACGTGCCCGTTTTTGTCCGTGTATTCTCGAACGGCATTTTGCTGTTCATCCACTGCAACTTTTACGGTCAGTTGATTGGAGCTGTAGTATCCTCCTGGTTCCACGTAGTTAGTAAGAGTTGATGCTCGAACCGGCATATTGGCTGTGATTTTCCACGAAATGATTTTTTCCTGGTCAGTTGAAGTACCGTGAGCATTGGTCAAATTCTTAAATTCAACAAATTTGGAATTGTCAAACCAATCCTGACCGGGTCCATAATTTTTAACGGGCCTATTCAATGGAGATGCTTCAAATTTCGTTTCAGCATAAGGGCGCGCATCATCGGCGATCTGGTTATTGCTTCCAGGCATATAAAAGGGTTGTGCAGCATTTATGTAATTGCCGGTGGCATCTATTATATTCTCGTTTGGCTGATAATATCCATTCATGCCAGATGTAAATGGAAGATACTTTTTAGGTTCCCGTTGATAAGCATCATATAAGGCAGGTTGTACAACATCAAGATTTCCAGGTGAAGCCTTTGTTGTGACAGTTTGCATGGGGCGACCTAATCCATCAAAGTATTGATTGACTTCCTGCTTTTTACCAATAGTTAAACCGTTAACGGCAATATCATCCATGTTCCCAGGAACTCTTACTGTGATTGTTTGAATCTTGTTATAGTCATTAGGAGTAGCGTTTACGGTAATGTTCATATCATCCGATTTTGTTTCTCCAAAATTGTCAGTAACGGTTAGACGGTAGATATGACTTCCTCCACTTAGATTTGTTAACTGCAAGGTATCGTTCGTCGATCCCGACATTGTTCCAAATTCGCCAGAGATCTTGGACCATTGATAAGCGGAGATAGACCCGTCCGCGTCGCTTCCCGATCCGCTTAAAGTCGTTGAATTTACGGGCAGGGTAAGCGCAACATCGACACCCGCATTTGAAACCGGTGCGACATTTACTGTGAGTATCAGTGGCGACGCAGGTTTCATGCAGCCATTATACGTCACTTCTGCGATGTATGTACCTGCTGTGCTTGTTGTGTAGCTGCTTGCCGTCGCCCCGGAAATAACTAAACCATTTTTTTTCCAAACGTAGGTGTACCCTGCACCGGTAGGTGTTGCGTCGATTGTTTGTGAACACGTGGAGCAAATCCTAAGGTTGCCAGTAGGGCTGATGCTGGAGAGCGGCAGTGGCTTCACCGTTATTCCACTCATACTTATAGTTTTTGAGCTGGGTGAAATACAGGAGCCACCAAAGTTGGCTGTCAGCCCGACGATGCTTGATGATGAAGTAATTTGATTTGTCGTGAACGGAGTATTGGCTGTTCCGGCTGCAATGCCATTTAAGGTCCATGTATAAGAAGTTAACGTGTATCCGCTTTGAGGAGATGAAGCCGTAAACGTTACATTGTCTCCTTCACAAATGGAACTGCTGGAAGGCGTGATACTAACGGAAGGATTAATGGGTGTCGTTGTTGTAACAGTAATTTCATTAGAAGTTGCTGGATTGTTTGATACACAACTTTGGCTGGATGTAACTATGCATTTTACTTTAACCCCTGCGGCTATAGGGTTATTTGACGCATAGACACCCGTTGGGAGGTCCGGTAGGTTGTCTGTGGCAAGAACATTGTCTTTGTACCAATTGTAAGTAAGTCCAACTGCTCCAGACGCTGACGCAGTGAAGCTCCCTATTCCGTTGCAGAAAGGTAAATTCGAAGCAATTGTTACGGTCAATGGGCTTGGCGTTGTCAGTGTCATTGAGATTGAATTGCTGGTAGCCGTTTGGGATGTAAGGCACGTCAGGCTGCTGGTCATAATACAACTTACAATTTGTCCATTCGTTAATGCACTTGTTGTGTACGTAGAAGCATTTGTTGCACCTGGTGCGTTGGCGCCATTTACCTTCCAGTTGTAGTACTCACTACCTCCGCTATTTGTGGGGGTTGCCGTAAAGGTTATGGAAGTAGTTGCACAAACATTGTTTTGGCTGGCAGTTATGCTTACAGCCGGTGTAAGAGGATTGGTAATGTTTATGGAAGGAGAATATGCACTCCCACTTGCAGGAGCAGGACTACAACCAGAAAAATTTGCAGTCACAAAGGCATTTGCTGTGGGTACATTCCATTTAACTGTAATGGAAGAAGTGGTTTGAGAAACAATCGTATAATTCGTTCCACTCACGCTCCAAACATTAGAACTACAAGTGGCACCGATCAAAGCAAACGTATTGTTCGCTCCAACGCAATCCGTGCCATTTACGCGGTTCACCATTATAGCATTAACTTGAAGGGAGAATCCAAGTATCAACACGAACCCAAGAGCAACGTATTTTGAAAAAAGGATATCACGAAAGGCAGCCGCGTTCCTGCGGCAAAAAATTCCAACAACAATTTTATTCTTCATAAAGGAGAAAAACGTTTAAAGTTCTTATGCTCTTGTTTAGTGTATAAAACCCGAAAGTCTTACGGAATGAGGATTTTGATAGGTTATTTAAAAACAAAGCTCACAGGAAACGTTACCGTCTGTTCAATCGCTTCTGTTTTTGTTGTGGCTGCGGTCCATTTTGGAGCGGCTTTAATTACCCGAATCGCTTCGGCATCGCATGAGGCGGAAAGTCCTTTCACAACCTTAACGCTTTCTGGGAGAATAGCGCCAGTCGTCCCGACAATAAATTCAACATGAACTTCACCGGTAAGGCTATCCTTTCTTGCATCTTCAGGATATTTTACTTCACCTTTGATGTATTCATAGAATTTATCTGGTCCTTGGGGAAATTTGGCAAACTTATCTATTGATGTGTCTTCCGTCTGCCCTTTAGCATAGAGCGAGAGCATAAGAAGAAATGTTGTCAAGAAAATGGTTGATTTCATAATATAAATGTTTTGGACTTTCGGTTATGCTATTTTAACTGATAGTAATAAGAACTCATTTTTACAATTTCGCCTTTATCATTTTTGATTATCTTCAGCCTTCCAACCGTATCATATTCATAATAGGTAATTACATTGTTTGCATCCGTTATGGAAGATATGCCTATCCCGGGTTTCATCGTATATGTAATCATTTGAGAACCTTCCGGATACCATCTAAGCTCATCAATAGTACCTGTACCCGATATCGTGACGGATGTAACTGAAGCACTACCAGTTATAGTTGTCTCATAATACTGCCATCCATTAATCGCCGGGGAAGTTGTGGGAGAGACAGCTCCACCATTTACACTGATAGATGCGCCAGTCTTGGCCCAAAAAGTCAAAACATATTTCTTATTGAGTAACACACCAGATTTGGATATCGCCCCATTTGCCAGGCTGTAGCTTTTCTGCCCGGACCTATAGTTCACAATATCACGGTTTGTGCTCGGTATAGTCCATCTTCCCTTGCCGTCCGCTTCAAATGAAGTAAAAGCTATATCTAATGAATCGGCATTACTCACTTCGGCAATGGGAAATACTTTATTATAATCCCAAATGTAACTGTGCTGCAAATCATCCTGCTTCGATTGTTGAACCGGATTGCCATACTGATCATAACCAGCTACGACTACGCGTTTTTCTAATGGGCCAGTCCCGCTTTGCTGATTAATTGCTGACAACAAAACAAGTCCACTGGGAAACACTTTGTAGTCATTTGTTGTCTTTGAAACAAGGGCAAGATTTTGATTCAAGCTCTTTTCCATAACCGGCGTTAGCATAAACTTGTCATTCATGTTGAGCCGTGCGGTTTCGGCCTCCCCGGTAAGCGTAACATCCAGTGGATATTTGGTACTTATTTCAATGAGTTGACCTTGAGAATCGTTAACGGTCTCGTTGACCAATTGGAAATGCGCTTTTGCTATCCCGTATGTAAAGTTCTTAGTGGATTCAGAAAAAATAGTTGGGCTGTTCTGATCATATGTCCTTGTTGTTTCTGTGGCCTGATAGGAAAATTCACTTACCGTCTTATAACCGGATACATAGTAGCCAGGGCCGGAACATGCCATTCCGAAAAGATCCTTACTGACGACCACACCATAGCCAGTCTTAACTGAGTTGTTAAAATTATAGTCATTTTCAATTTCGAGTACTTTATTGTAAATGGAGGCATCGTTCCTCCAGACCGTTTTCTTCTTTAGCAAACCCCTTCTCCAATCATAACTACACGCAGGGGGATATGGTCGAAAGTACTTAATCTCATCTCTGTACTCGTTTCCCATAATGCTTGTTGTGAATGTGTATTCTGTTTTTCCCTCCTCGCCATTGATACCATTCAATTCTGTCACATTGGAATATCCGACTACTCCGCCCTGAGTGGGCGTTAAAGGGATTAGCGTTGTACCCTTAATTTGAACATAGTAAGCTGTTAAATTATTAGCATGATTACCAATATGGTCGGCCATCGAGGGGATTAAGTTGACGGCTACCGCACTTGAATTATTGTTTGTGAAATTATTATATAGGTACTTCTTAACACTTGTTTGTCCATTTGATTGGTTAGTTATACTGGCTATCCTCAATCCACCAACTATTTTGTCGGATTCAAGTAGTGGATTTTCTGTCAGAAGAGGCGTTTCGAGCCAGGAAAGGTTGCAATAATAGTTCTTAGGATATCTTGGTGGAGGTAGAGTGGCTTCAAAGGGCAGTGTGGATCCACCTATTCTATAATCTCCTCCCGGAAGGAGAATAGTATTTGTCCCTTCCAGTAGATAAATCCGATTAGTCCCATCTCTTCGTTCAATGTACATTTCGTAGCATGAGGGTACGCCAGTCGGCGATGGCGGACAGTTTTGAATTTGCTGGCGGACAGCCACCGTAACTAATGCATTCGGCGCTCCATCAGGATAAGGAATTCCGACCGAAAAGTCCGTTGTCTTATTAACGTCGCCCGTAAACAGGCTAAAGGGTTGACTTTTCGGCACTGGCTCAACGTTAATATTACCTAACGCTGCTGTAGAAGTGTATAATCTGTTGGCTTCATACTGAAATAAAGTCTTTCCCCCGGTGGGATAAACGATCTCATTCAAGACACAAGCCTGCATAGAGTTTTCATCGGTATGCCTCAATCCTCCTTGTACCGTGATCGACTGAGTTGGCGCATAGAACACGACGGCACTATGCGGTAATATCGTATTGGAAGCGCCATTAAAAAATCCCCAAAGGTCCTGCGAATTAATGGAGTTCTTACCTTCACTATAAGGATCCCAACTTGGAAGCGGTAATGGGTTGTACCCAAATTGATACTTGCCTCCACTCGTTAAACCATCAGGTGACAGCACCTCCATTTTATCTAACTTCAGTCGACTGCAATAATTATTACCCGTGGGGCAACCGCTACCAGCTCCGGATCCAAAATCAGTGTATGAAAATTTGAATCTTTTAAGGACAGCACCTTGCGGATTTTGTAGATCTATACTCCCCAGAGATACGCTTCCCGGCAAATCTACTCGCTGCTCCGCTGATGGGTTAAAGACCATATCACCGGATTGTCCAGAGATCCTGGACAGTTTTACACTTTGAAAATAATTTGTAACGATATTTTTTTCATAAGGAGGTAAATTATGTGCGCCTCCTACAAGGACGTTAACTACTTCGCTCGATTTGGACTTATAATTATAAATATCAGGAGTATAAAATAGGTCGATACGATCACTGTTAGGGCTAATGATTTCAAGCAAATACCACCCGGCATTGGACTGAAGAACGCCTCCATTATCATTTCTCTCCAGTGCATTTCTTGTATTGTCCAAAGATGAACCAAAAATATATTGGGTGCCGTCAGGAGTCGTAATCTTCCAACGGGTTACACCAGGAGACGACGGTACAGTACCCGTCTCGTACTCTATCTTCATTGCCTGAATCGGAATAGAAACAAAGTCTCCATTTGAATCCATGAAAAATTTTCCAGAGTAATTTCCGAAGTTGAAGTAAAATATATCTGGCTCCGAATCCCCGGTTGGGCCAAGGTATTGTTCCAACTGAGATACGTCGGTGTTAATCCCATTGCCGAAGGTAAAGAACAAGTCGGTAGGAGATGCCACATAATTAAGATAGTCTGGTTTTTGCGCGAACGCTGAAATTGTTGCTCTGCTTGTAAAATATCCTGAAGCAACGTCGTCTGGCTTCCCCCGCACGCTTCGCGTAATCACACCGCCTGCAGAGAGGCTCCATCCCAAACCAACCCATGAGCTTATCTCTTCAACTCGTATCCCCCCTGCATGGTAACTTAAAGAAATCGGCAACTCGAGGCTCCGAGACTTGAAAGTATGAATCGGTATGCTGATGTTCGGAATACCAGTATATAAACTCACAGGTATTTCTCCATATTTTCCAAGTGAACTTGCATTCGGGGAAGGTTGTGTAACAGTTATAAGGCCAGGAGAACTTTGGGCAGAACTGAATTCATACGTGGCAGTGCAAGCCAGTAACAGTAAGATTACTTTCTTCATCGAATCTAAAATTTATTAACGATTTATAAACTGCATTTTGATTAACCTAAACCCTACCAATATTATTCCATTAGACATACACTATCCAATACTAACCCATTGATATAGCCAATTGATGGGCTAAAATAATCCACGCATAGTATATCTATGACTAACATTAGCAACACTACAATAAATTAAGGGGATCTAATTTTGCAATAGCATCAATGACAACTGTCTTAACCAATCAATTGCAAACCAGAGAGAGGGTGTTTTAACTATTGCACAAATAACTCACAACATGTTTGACTTGTGCGGTGCAAACGTACGTACGTTTTTTTAAAATTAAAAAAATCATTGAATGTTTTTTTTCTAACTACATGGTCTAATTTTTGAATGTATAAACATCTAATTCAAATTTAGCCAGTGATTATTTTTGTAATTGTACTGAAGACAATAGTTTATTTTACTCTCCATACAAATCCCGCTTTATCAAGCAATTTTCTTCTGTCGAACTTCATTCTTTTTTTAACCTGCCGTTGATGAACTACCCAATAAACAAGTTTTTTATCGACGAAACTTTCGGGAACGCGTGTTGTACCATGTATTTTCTTGAACCGAAGTAACTTTATATACGTCAACATCCATTTCTTCTCTTGTAAGGCAGCAATGTCTTCATAAAAAGAAAAGCCTATTGAACGTAGCATCTTTTCTCTGTGCAATGGAAGCTTATCATGGTTTTTGTCTATTCGTTGCGTGGCTACCCACCTTGCAAGCGGTTGGTCTTTATACACCGATGATACACGGCAATGTCCGTGTTGAGCCTTAAACTTTTCCAGTTTCTTATAAGACTTCATCCACAAACGCTCCCAGCCCTCCTTAATCTCTTCAGAAAAAAGGAACTTCCATTCTTTTAATTGTTTCTTCTCCGCTGGTGTTATCCGTTCCGGATATTGTCGCAGGTAAGCTACTGAAACTGCAAGCTTTGAATCACTGTAAGTTTCAGGGACATTCGCATGGCCATGCTTGTTATAGAATCGCTCAAGTTTCCGGAAGAGCGCTTGTCTGGTTGCTTCCTTGTCCTTTCGGATATCATCACGGAATTTAAACTTCACAGTCTTCAGCAACTTCTTCTTCCAATCGTCCAGGTGGTCCTCCCTGGAACGTACTGTACTAACCCAACGCCCAAGCTTTTCATCAAGCCTATAGCCATCAGAAACATTAGAGTGTCCATTCATTTTATAGAAAGCTTCTAATTTCAGAAACATTGCTTTCCACTGCTGTTCCTTGTGGTGATGTATGTCGGCACTCCATTCAAAGCCAAGTTCATTGAGAAGCTTCTTACTTTTTGCAGGAAGTACCTGCTCATCCCTGCGTTGCCGCAATACCCAAATTCCAAGTGATTTATACTCACCTTTCTTTGCCGGAACCCGGGTATGGCCAAACTGATCATAAAATTTTTTTAATTCTGCGTAATGGTAGTACCACCTCAATTCATTGGATAACTGCAAATCCCAGAGGAAGCCCATGCCATCCAACTCCTCAATAACAGAAGAAGAAAGTTGGGACCTTGACATCCGAAGCTTATTGCACAGGTCAAATAACGTCTCATATTCTGGGAAATTAGGAACATGAATATGACCGTGCCTAAAAAAGAACTGGCGCAGGGGAGCCAGTGTAGTTACGACTTTTCGTTTCTGCATCACCGCTTGTTGCTCAGGCATTCTTGCGTATTATTTAAAGATAAAAAAACAAAAATGAGGAGTATTTTTTAACGAAAGAAACTACAAAAGCGGCTATCATCAAAAGTCCTTATGAAAATTAACAGCGATTTACATAGTTGACTGACTTTTGCAAGAAAGTTTCTATCGCTGGTTATTTGAGGCATGGATAAACCTAACTGATTAAGCGGATAGGCTTTGCGTATCACCTGTCTGCCTGAAAAACAAACGATTTATGAAACATTCTACTCGTCTAACCAAAAAAAGGATGAATGGTCCTCAACGCCCAAAGCGCTATCTCCTGGCTTCGCTCTTAGGCCGATAATAATTGACACCTACCCTACTAACGGACATTCCAATTTTATAAGACATAAGAAAAGGCGCAGCTATTACGAACAGGTCATAGCAGCCAACGCAATTGCAAAAACTATTTTGTTGGCATCGATAAACTATCGAAAGACTGTTTAACAGAAGAACAACAGTTCATACTGCAACTCAATTCTGCCCAGGCAGGATAAGCGGAAAAGTAATATTTTATAGCGGGTTATGAAATCTTACGCTAAAACATTACATTTGATTTGGAGCCCATCATCCTTACTTGTGGAACGAAGTAAGGTGATGGGCTTTTGCTTTTCAATAAACCTCCAGCATTATGTCAACGGAGAACACAACACCGGCCCCCAGCGATACAATATTTGACAAATACTTAGCCCATCTGATTCTCCTTATTGTTGCCACTTTTATTTTGACTGCATGGGTTCACCATCAGTTTCAAAATTTTGGCGCAGTAATCATTGCTCTAAATCTCTTCCCTATCCTATCAGGAATATTTGCGTTGTTCATGAACGTTGCATCAAAAAAAGAAGATTTTATTATTAAAAAGGGTTTTCGGAAGTTTGTACTTTTCTTTCTTAAGCCAGGGGTACTATTTATTCTTTACCTTATTATTTTTCTTGTTGGTAATTTTATATCAACCGTTACCGTGTTCGGCGATGGTACGGCAGAAAAAATTGACTTTGGAATTGCACCTGTGGGAATGAAGATCTCCACGTCTGGTCATCTTGACAGTTCAAATCCAAATAAAAGTTCGATCCACTTAACAAATCCTTTTGGCAAATCATTTGATATTGAGGCTACAGGTTACCTGAGGGAATCCTTTGAGCTTTATCCCTGGGTCGGAAAAAAAATCAGAATATCCGAGGACCTTCGGCCGGCACCAAGTTTATACGTAAGGCTGGATGCGACACCTCCGGAATTTGAAAATGGCAGGTTCATTGTCCTTTCAGACAAAGACACACTTGGCACTGTAGGGATATGCGCAAACTGTGGGGCTTTATTGTTAGGGAAAGAAAAGAGCGTGCCATTGATATGGAAGGACCGTTGGGGAGAATTGCTGGATGAAGAGACGGCTGAAAATCCAGGGTTAAAAGCAACTATTTTTAATGGCTGGAATAAGTACGTCCATAAAGACCTCAGCGGAATTAAACCGGGTGATGTTATAGAGATCCACTTTTACAATGGGGCATCACTTCTGACAGGATCAATTCAGGTTCGCATTACAGACGAAGCATTTCAGGATTACTTAATCAGCATAAAATGAAAAAGTCCTTTTTTACCGGAATTTTAATTGTTTGGCTAATCGGCGATTGTTATTCAACAGATAAGCCAAATGTTTGTATTCTCTTTAATATTAACGAACAAAAATATAAAGATCGATATTATCCAAACATTCCAAAGCTTGAAAAACGCCTTGCGGATTCCATATCGTTTCTGCTGAATACAAGATTACCGTTATTTGATTTTATAACGGGGAAAGAATCGTCAGACACCTTGCTGATAGAACTTACAAGGAATGCCTCCGGGATGAATTCCAAAACATTTGATATAGATTTTGTGTTAACATTATCCGGGAAAAATATAGTCAAAAAATGCGCCCCCATACACTGGGATTTTGCGCCTAAAGGATCCTTTTATGAGTTTTTTGGAGGAGATGATTCACAGTTCGTTCGGAATGTTTTTAATAAGTTTAAAGGAGTTTATAAAGATGAGGAAATCATCACCAAATTGTTTAGATACAGGCTTATCACCGAAAGGGCGGAACTCATAAAGATCGATTGTGACAAGAAATCCTGGCTGTTTTCGTTTACGTATGGGGAATTAAAAGTTGGTTTCGAGTCACAGTTTAAGATTTTACAATTGCATATGGAAACGCCACCCATCCGTAGAAAATATTTTATTGAAGTGAAGGGCGAAGAAAATTACGACGAGCTGATTCTCACAGAAGGATTAGACACAAAGCAACTGGAGTCAGAAACGGCAGACGACCTTAGCACACTGAATAAAAATACCAAAATGCAGATCATCGGCCTTCAAATAATGAAGTTCAATCCGCTGAGCGGTATACCCGTTGTTGTTAAACCTACTAATTCCGGAATAAGATGAAGAGAATTCCCAAAATATTCATCCTTAGTACAGTTGCATTACAAGTGTGCATTAACTTGGATAATGCAAATGGTCAACTACAGCCCCTTCAGGAGGATCTGGAAAAAAGGATTAAAGGTGTTGAGAATTTAATCGCCTCAAAACAATGGTCGGAAGCCGAGAGCAATTTAAAGAATATGAAGTCCTCGTGCCGCAATGTCGCGTGCTATGGTAAAGTTCATTTTACCTATGGATACTTTTTTATAGAGCGATCTGCAACTGTAGAAAGCAATAAATCCGGTCTGTTGGATAGTGCTGCTTTTCATTTTCAAAAAGTCTTGAAGGACTACCCTTCTAATCAAGCCGCCTATCAAAATCTTTCCTTGGTCTACGAAAAGAAAAATAAACCTTACCAAGCTATAAAAGTTTTACAAACAGCCTTCAAGGTGGATGATAATCCACAATATCTTAATTCAATTGCGGAGCTTTTCATTCAACAAAAAAAATATGATTCTGCTTATTACTACTACGATATGGCAAGAAATAAGGACCCGTTTTCAGAAGAAGCTCATAGCCGTATTGTCTATTTGTATAATTTTTTATCAGTTCCATCTTCTAAAATCATTCTTCATTCCTTTGACATGAATAATCTTGGATTTACCGGGTTAGCCACAAAGGCGCTGAAGGAACTCGTCAAAAGGGAGCATGCTCGCGAACCAAAGGAAATGGAACACGTATTCGAGCTGTGGGTTTCTTTTGCGAGCCAGGAAAAATCAATAAATGCCAACGACATACCTGCAGAGTGGGATCATCCTGCTGTTAAAGAGCTCCTAAGTGTTTTTCAAGATCCAAAAAATGCCGGATCATTACGTTGGTGGAATCCTTCCGCTTTCTTTGACGAAGGCCCGATGCTTGAAAGGAAGGGAACAATAACAATGGCGCTGCAAGTTATCGGAGAACAATTAATAAATGAGAATAAAATCAGGGATAGCCAGTTTATTCTGGAAAACGCATATGAAATAATAACACAGGGAAATATTTATCGTTTTCTCGATCGTTCCGAATCTATTCCGGATATTTTTTTCGACGTGGCAACTGACCTCGGGACTTTATATACCCGATATCGCGAGACGGATCCGCAAGGCGAGCGGTTTAAAAAGCTTGAGAACGAATTGTTCAATGGAAAAACAGATGCCTATTTAAGCCTGAACAAAGAAGCTATTATGAAATTCCATACAACCCTGGGTCTAATTTACGCTGAACGAAATGAATGGAAAAAAGGAGGGTTTAAAAACGGAATTTTTCAATTGAGCACCGCTATACAAAAATCTTCAGAAGCTAAAAATACTGCTTATCTGAAAACACTTTTGGCAAATGGGTATTTAAATACGGACAATATATCCAAGGCTCGCGAAACGCTATTAAGCGCAGCAGTCAGCTATCTGAATAATGATGATTTCTACTCAGCACAAACGACTATTAAGAAATATGATTCTCTCCATGGAGAGAATACAAGAGTCTATTCACAATTACAAAAAATTATGGAGTTCAGATCGGGTTTGGAAAAGGTAAATGCTTTGCAGATTGAATCTCAGGCCACTTTAGCTAAAACTGTAACGGACCTCACCACTCGAGAAGGAGATTTAAGCAGCTATTTTTATTCAATCCAGCGATATAAAATTTTTGCCGACATCGGTATCCTTGCTAGCCGGAATGAACAAAAAAATGCAGCTGTTTATTTCCATACTCTCGCCATAAAAGAGGCTTCGGGTATTGATGCATTCACCAACCTCGATGATATGCTCCGTTTAAATGAGATTCGTGAGACAATTGTTCAGACAGTCTATTTCAAGAAGCCACCCATAAGCGCAATAATTTCCAATAGTGAAAAAGGCTTCAATGAAGATAGGGATTTGAGAGGCTGGAAAATTTACCCGGCGGGAAGTTTCAAAACACAACAGGTTGTCGTTGGCAGAGAAATATTCCCTGGGGCCAGAATTGCATCCGTGATTTGCTCAGAGCAATTTAAGGACAAAGAACGTCCCGCCGTAGAAATTTATAGCACGCAAATAATTATTAAGGGCATAAATAATAAAGATCGGGAAAAATACTACGGACTTTTTAGAGATGTTGTTGGCGATGATAGGTTCACCATCCGACTGGTATCCTCCCAGGAAGGTACATTCGTTCGTTGATATAATCAATTGAGCCAGGCGAGTTTTTAGAAGAGATGGACACGGGGCTTGAATTTGAAAAAATAAAAAAAAAGCGGAGTTTAATCCGTCTGATCAACACCGATTCCGATTCCCTATCCCCATGATTGGGGATAGAAGAATTCTAAGAAATTCAATTGGTGATAAAATAAAAAAGGACAGGGCCGTCAACCTATCCTTTTAATTTGACCCGAATTGTGCAGACACAACGGAATCGAACACTCTAATTTAAATCATAGCAAAGGAAAATCAAATTGTTGTTTCCGTCATTTGCCAAGCCTCCTAAACCCGCACTGCTTATACACCAACATTGTCACCGCCAACGCCCATTTCGTTCGCGGACAGTGACGTTGTAAATTTTAATGACTCGCCTCCGCAGACAATAGAAATATAAAGACTTAACAGGTGTCACCCTACTAACTAAGATTCTCCAGGGGAACAAGATTTCGTTCTTCTATTTAACGACTGTCTGAGGAAAAAATAAATGAGAGACATTCATTCTAACAGGTGAACTGCTGGACGAAAGAGACCGGCATCGAATCCCCACCGCAATGGCAACTTAAAAAGATTCTCGCCCCCCTCATTTGGCACATGCCATTGCCCCATCCACGCCCCAAAGCATGGCAAGAGCCAAATCCCCGCCCCGTAAGACTAAATTATTTTTGAATGTTCTTTGCATTTGAAAGTTTAAACAGCAACTATACCCATTAGCCTTAATCAAATCCGAAAGAGAGCTACCGAGTTTTTAAAAGAACGGGAAAGTGTTTCCAGTGAAACGACAGAAGCCAAATCTTTTTGGGCCGGATTCTTGTCCAAAAGTAACGAAGCGGAATTCGCAAGATGACATTTCCTGATCAAAGCTGATTGAATCTCTATTGTAAGCAATTGTAAACGGATACATAGCGTGATATGAAAAAAATATAGGCTGCCGGATATGCTCCTTGGCGGTAGTATACTTTACGTTGTGAAATTAACCTAAACGCTTGGGAGGTAGCCGATAACTTGAGGACGTAAATGTTTACATGTTGTTATATAATGCTGAATAAAAACAAATGGCAGGAGGTAGGTCCTATGCACCCATAGCCCCTTTCATAGGCTACTAAAAATTAATAATAGTAAAGCATTGCAAAAGTGTAGTTGCTTTTCTACATTGGCTTCATAGAGCCCATCTATGTTGTCCCGCAAGGAACAATAAGATGGGCTTGTTTTTTTAATTCTCACAACCCCATAAACGCCGGGCCAGGATGATGGGTGTTTTGTTTTTTCGGAAAGACAGGATGATTTTACCGGCAGAGATCCTGTCTATATATCTAAGGGAAGACTTGGTTTGACCGAATAAATACAACTTACGGATAGTGTTTTCATAAATTGTCTCCCGGCAAATGACAGGAGATTTTTTGTCATTCATTTCCCGCTACATCAAAACAATGGGTTGTTCGTTATTTCCGGGCTGGAGTTCATTTTATCAGCCACCGAATGAAATCTGGCAGGCTGTTATTACGGATACATGTTCAGAAAAATAAGCAATGAAGAGCGGTTCCTTTTGCAATGACTGACCTGACGTTATCAATAGGTACAGGCGCTCAACGCAAGCCTTGAAATTTACAGTTCACTATGTGACCATGAAAATTGCATTTCAAAAAAAAATACTCGGTGGATTCATTCTTTGCTGCATTGCCCTGATCATCGTTGCTGTAATTTCCTTTAAGAACAGTGAACAATTTGTAGACACCAATCAATGGGTTAATCACTCGCATGAGGTATTATATGAATTGGAACAGATCCTTGTCAATGCAGTGGAGGCAGAAACAGGGACAAGAGGTTTTGTCACCACAGGCGACGAAGACTATCTCATGCCCTTTAATGATTCTAAAGAAAATCTCTCAGCACATGTTGAAAAAGCCAGGAACCTCATGTCAGACAATCCTGCACAATCAAAAAATTTAGCCGCGCTGGAGCAATTGACGGAAGAGCATTTAAACCATTTGGATAAATGCATTGGCCTGAGGAGGGAAGATTATGAGAAAGCCAGAGAATTAATCCGCAGCGGGGAAAGCAGGAGAATATTGAACGAAATCCGAAGCCTCATTCGTAATGCCAGGGAAATAGAACAAGCCTTGCTTGTAAAGAGAAAACAAGCCAGTGAAGATGATATACGCAATTTCAATATCATTTTTATGGTCCTGCTGACAGTCATTGCTATCGTCTTGGTGATCATCTACTTCATCATTGTGGGGAATTTGAAAGCACTTCGAAGGTCGGAACGTGAGACCGAAGATAAAAATTGGACGCTTGCAGGCGGTGGCGAACTCACCAAAGGTATGCAGGGCAACAAGCAACTCGGGGAACTGTCACAGGCTATCATTAATCATTTAGCTACTACCTGAATGCGCAGATCGGTGCTATGTACGTTTCCGGGGAAGATAACTCAACGTTAAGGCTGACAGGAGGATATGCGATCACCAGGGCAATAAAGGAAACCGTACTGATTCAGGAGGGAGAAGGACTGGCGGGTCAGGCCGCATTGGAGAAAAGGAATATC
>Ga0184629_10000021_pt1 | contig 53915 bp, 57 predicted proteins | sample PLM4_32_b1_FD_133158 | JGI IMG/M metagenome (GOLD analysis project Ga0184629, IMG submission 133158) | Groundwater sediment microbial communities from an aquifer in East River, Colorado, USA - PLM4_32_b1 | ecosystem: Environmental > Terrestrial > Soil > Riparian zone | place: USA: East River...
CCGTCGCGCAGGGTCACGAACGCCGCGATCGCCTGCCCCTTCACCTCGTGCGGGACGCCGACCACCGCCGCCTCCGCGACGGCCGGATGGCCGACCAGCGCGGACTCGACCTCGGCGGTGCCGAGCCGATGGCCGGCCACGTTCATCACGTCGTCAACGCGGCCGAGCACCCAGAAGTAGCCGTCCGGATCGACGCGCGCGCCGTCGCCGGGGAAGTAGATCCCGTCCCACCGGCTCCAGTAGGTCTGCCGGTAGCGCTCCTCGTCGCCGTAGATCCCGCGCAGCATGCCTGGCCAGGGGCGTGTCAGCGCCAGGTAGCCGCCGCCGACCTCGACCTCCTTCCCGTGCGGATCGAGGATGACGGCTTCGATCCCCGGGAAGGGGCGAGCCACCGACCCCGGCTTCGTCGCGGTGAGCCCCGGCAGCGGCGTCAGCAGGATGTGTCCGGTCTCCGTCTGCCACCAGGTATCGACGACGGGGCAACGCTCGCCGCCGATGACTCGCTGGTACCACATCCAGGCCTCCGGGTTGATCGGTTCACCGACACTGCCCAGCAGGCGAAGCGAGGAGAGGTCGCGGGCCTCCGGCCAGCTCTCACCCCACTTCATGAAGGCCCGGATCGCCGTCGGGGCGGTGTAGAAGATGTTCACGCCGTAGCGCTCGACCATCTCCCAGAAGCGCCCCCGGTCGGGCCAGTCGGGCGCCCCCTCGTACATCACCTGGGTCGCCCCGAGCGCCAGCGGCCCGTAGACCACGTAGGAGTGGCCGGTCACCCATCCGATATCGGCGGTGCACCAGTAGACGTCCTCGTCCTTCAAGTCGAAGACCCACTTCGTGGTGGCGGTGACCCCGGTCATATACCCGCCCGTAGTGTGGACGATCCCCTTCGGCTTCCCGGTAGTCCCCGAGGTGTAGAGGATGAACAGCATCTCCTCCGACTCCATCTCCGCGGGCGGGCAGAGGCGGTCGGCATCCGCGAGCAGGCGATGCCACCAGTGGTCCCGCCCCTCCTGGAAGTGCATCGGGAAGTCGGCGCGCTTCACCACCACCACGTGGCGCACCTCCGGGCAGCGGTGCAGCGCCTCGTCGGCCGCCTGTTTGAGGAGCACGGCGCCGCCGCGCCTGAACCCTCCGTCCGCGGTGATCAGCAGCTTCGCTCCGGCATCCTGGATCCGGTCGGCGAGCGCCTCGGCCGAGAAGCCGCCGAAGACGACCGAGTGGACCGCGCCGAGGCGCGCGCACGCCAGCATGGCGATCGGCAGCTCCGGGATCATCGGCAGGTAGATCGCCACGCGATCTCCGCGCCCGACCCCGAGCGCGCGCAGCGCCGACGCGCAGCGATTCACCTCCCGGTAGAGATCCTGGTAGGTGAGCACCCGGCGGTCGCCGGGCTCCCCCTCCCAGAGGATCGCCGCCTTGTTGCGGCGATGGCTGCCCAGGTGCCGATCGACGCAGTTGACCGAGGCGTTGAGACGGCCGCCCCTGAACCAGGACCAGCGCGGAGCCTCCCCCTCGACCACCTGGTCCCAGGGACGGGACCAGGTCAGCTGCGCGGCGAAACCGGCCCAGAACGAGGCGAAGTCGGCGTCCGCCAGGGCGTAGATGGCGGGATCCTGCACGTGCGCGGCCGCGCGGAAGGCGTCGGAGGGCGGGAACTGGCGGTTCTCCTGCAGGAGGGCTTCGATCGCGGGATCCGACGCAGGCTTCTTCTCGGTCATGGAGGCCGGCACCTCGGGTGGAGCCGGGGGCGCGGCTCCTGAACGGGGGTGCATTCTGCCCGACGCCCGGTGAGCGGTCAAATCGCTTGCCGTGCGGCGGGTTGGGCGGGGTCTCCCCGATGAGCCTGTGCCCGTCGCGCTCCAGTTGACCGCGCTCGCCGAGTGGCCTAAATTCACCCCGGTCAAAACCTGCCCTGGCCGCCCGCGCCGTGCCTGGAGGTCCGTTCCCCCCGCGATGAGCCTCACCGGCACCCTGAACACGATGAGCCTGCCGGACCTCCTGCAATGGCTCCATACGGCGCGCAAGAGCGGCACGCTCGTCCTGCGCGGCGATCGCCACGCGAAACGGCTCTACTTCACCGGCGGCGATATCGTCTCGTCGTCGTCCGAGGACCCCACCGAGTACCTGGGGCAGTTCCTCCTCAGCCACGGGCTCATCTCCGAGGCCGATCTGCAGCGCGGCATGGATGTGCAGAAGCAGACCGGAGTGCTGCTCGGCAAGATCCTCATCATGGTCGGCACCATCTCCGAGGCGGACCTGAAACGCTACCTCGTCCTGAAGGCCGAGGAGACCGTGTTCAGCATCTTCCTATGGGACGACGCCCACTTCGAGTTCCGCGACGGCGAGCAGCCCGCGCCGAACCTCGTGCCGATCAACGTGCAGATCGACGATATCCTGCTCAAGGGGCTGAGCCGCTACGACGAGCTGCACCGGATCAAGGAGGTGTTCGGCACGACCCTGACGGTCGTCGGGCGTACCGAGACGGCTCCCGGGCCCGAGTTCGTCAGCAACCTGCGCCGCCGCGCCGTCTGGGACTGCATCGACGGGGTGCGCTCGATTGCCGAGGTCGCGCTCGCGGTGCACATGGCGGACTTCCTCGCCTGCGAGGTGATCCACCTCCTGTTCCAGCTGGGGCACGTGCGGATCATGCGCCGGGTCACTTCCCAGGAGGCCGCGCTCCTCGCGCCGGCACCGCCGCAGCTCCAGGACGCGCTGACCGAGGGACGGCGGCTGTTTCATGAGGGGAAGCTCGAGGAGGCGCTCGATCTGGTGGAGCGCGCGGCGGTCGAGGAGCGCGAGCATGCGCCGGCTTTCCGCGCCCTGCTGAAGGAGGTGCAGGACGCCTACATAGACAAGACGTATCGCTACCAGATGCCGCCGGAGAGGATCCCGCTGCTGCTCAAGCCGCTCGATCAGCTCACCTCGGAGCCGCTCACCCCGGAGGAGGGGTTCGTCATCAGCCGCATCAACGGGGAGTGGACCATCCGCGACGTGATCAGCATCGCGCCGCTGTCGGAGATCGATGCGTTGCGGACCCTCCGGCGCCTGCGGCAGCGCGGGATCATCGACCTGAAGTAGGACGCTCGTGCCTCAGGAACTCGCGGAAGTCCGCGGGGAGCGGCGCGCGGATGGCGATCGGGTACCCTCCCAGCGGGTGGTGGAAGGCGATGCCGGCGGCGTGCAGAAGCTGGCGCTCGGCCCCGAGCCGGCGAGCCTGCTCCGCACCGAACTTCCCCTCCACGTAGTCGAGGAAGCAGCGCTCGTCATCCCCGTAGAGCTTGTCCCCCACGACCGGATGTCCGACCTGGCGCAGGTGCACCCGGATCTGGTGCGTGCGCCCGGTCAGCGGCCGCAGATCGACGAGCGTGAAGCCGGGAAGGCGCCGGACCACGCGATACCGCGTCACCGAGCGGAACCCCTCCTCCGGATCGACGCGCTGCTTGATGCGCACCTTCCCGCCCCGGTCGCGCCCGAGCGGGAAGTCGAGGATGCCCGACTGGGCCTGCATCTCCCCCCACACGATGGCGAGGTAGTGCTTCTCCACGCGGTGCCCGCTGAAGGCGCGCATCATCCGGCGGGCCACCTCGACCCCCTTCGCCAGCAGCAGCACCCCGCTGGTCTCGCGATCGAGCCGGTGGACGAGCGTCAGCGAACCCGCGGCGGGATGCCGGGCGCGCAGCAACTCGACGATGCTGCCGCGCCGGACGCTGTTGTTCGGGTGGACGACGACGCCGGCCGGCTTGTCGATCGCGAGGAGGTCCTCGTCCTCATGGAGCACCGGCAGCGCGACGCGCGCCAGCGCCTCGGGATCCTCGCGCACCTCGGGGAACGCCACCACCACCTCGTCCCCCGTCTGCAGCCGCGTCGCGGGTCGCGGGTGCGCCAAGCGCGACAGCCGCACCCGCTCACCGATCGCCTTCTGGATCTCGGTGCGGCTCAGCCTCGGGATCCGCTCCTGGAGGAAATGGTCGAGGCGCCAGCCGCTATGCGCGGCGCCGATGCGATAGACCGTCGCGGCAGGGGTTGCGCTCACGGCCTGTGAGGCTACCATCACGCCGCCGCCGGATCCAAGCCGCGGTGCCGCGCCGGGCATGTGATAGCCTGCGGCCGGTTCCCGGAGGAAACTCTTGCCGGCCCCTGCCGCTCCCATCCGCGCCCGAGAGATCGTCATGCTGCTCGGCCCCTCCCTCCTGGGGTGCTCCGTGTCCGCTCCGCCTCCCTGCGCCGATCTGCTCGTCGAGAATGCCGCCATCCTGACGCTCGATCCCGCCCGGCCACGCGCCGCGGCGCTCGCGGTGAAGGACGGCCGCGTGCTCGCCGTCGGCGGCGCCGAACTGGCGGCCCGGCATGCGTGCCCGGACCGCACGGAGCGCATCGACCTGGCCGGTCGCACCGTGCTCCCGGGCCTGATCGACGCTCACGGCCACCTGCGCTCGCTCGGTGAGGGGCTGCGCCGGGTCGAGCTGGTGGGGACGACCTCGTACGACCAGGTGCTGGCAAGAGTCCACCAACGCCTCGCGACCAGCGAGCCCGGGGAATGGCTCCGCGGCCGCGGCTGGGATCAGAACGACTGGCCGGTGCGGGAGTACCCCACGCGGGAGCGGCTCGACGCCCTGGGGGAGCGGAACCCGATTCTCCTCACCCGGATCGACGGTCACGCTGCGCTCGTGAACGGGGCAGCGCTGAAGGCCGCAGGGATCGACGCCGGCACCCCGGATCCGCCGGGCGGCGAGATCCTGCGCGACGCCGCGGGCGTCCCGACCGGCGTGTTGATCGACACGGCGGTCGATCTGGCGACGGCCGCGGCCCCGCGCCCGAGTCGTGCGGAACGGCAGGCGGCGCTGCTGGCCGGGGCGGAGCGTTGCCTCGAGGTCGGCCTGACGACGATCCACGACGCCGGGATCGACTACGACGACTGGGACGCCTATCGCGAGCTGGTAGACGCCGGGCGCCTTCCGCTGCGGGTCTACGCCATGCTGGGCGACACCAGCTGGCCCGTGGAGGAGTGGTTTCGGCGTGCGCCCGAGATCGGCAGGCGTGGGTTCCTCACGGTCCGCACCGTCAAGATCTACGCCGACGGGGCCATGGGCTCGCGGGGCGCGGCACTGCTGGCGGACTACACCGATCGACCCGGTCACCGGGGACTGCTGGTGCAACCGCTCGAGAAGATCGAGGCGATCGTGCGGCGGGCGATCCCCGCCGGGTTCCAGGTCGCCATCCATGCCATCGGCGATCGCGGCAACCGCGAAGCGCTCGAGGTGCTTGCGCGCGCCGCCGCGGGCGCCAACGACGCGCGGCCGCGAATCGAGCACGTGCAGATGCTCGCGCCGGAGGACGTCCCGCGCTTCGCCTCGCTCGGGGTGATCCCCTCCATGCAGCCGACCCACTGCACCTCGGACATGTACTGGGTTGCGGAGCGGGTCGGCCCGGAGCGCGCCCGCCTCGCCTACGCCTGGCGATCCCTCATCGCCGCCGGCGCCGCGCGGCTTCCGCTGGGCTCGGATTTTCCGGTGGAGTCTCCCAACCCCTTCTGGGGATTGCACGCGGCGATCACGCGCCAGGATGCGTCCGGCTCTCCGGCCGGAGGGTGGCACCCCGAGGAACGCCTGACGCTCGACGAGGCGCTGCGGGGGTTCACGGTCGACGCGGCCTACGCCGCCTTCGAGGAGGGGGAGAAGGGATCCCTCGCGGCCGGGAAGCTCGCCGATTTCATCGTCGTCGATCGCAATCCCCTCGAGGTGTCCCCGGCGAGTCTGCGCGAGACGAGCGTGCTGCAGACCTGGGTCGGCGGCGTGCGGCGCTACGCGCGTCCCTGAACTCTCGCGGCCGGAACGGAACTCAGCTGCGCGCCAGGGCGCGCTCCACCTCACCCTGCACTTCCCGCTCGGGATCCTCGCGGCGGGCCTGTGCGAGCGCCCGGCGCGCCGCGGCTCCCCCGAGTTCCCCCAGCGCCCAGGCGGCGTGTCCGCGAACCAGCGGATCCTCATGATTCCGGAGCGCCGCCGCGAGCGCCGGAGAGGCGTCACGATCTCCCAGGTTGCCGAGGACCACCGCGGCGTTGCGGGCCAGCCCGGCCCGCTTGGCCCGCTTGAGGGGGCTGCCCCGGAAGGCGGCGCTGAACGCTGCCGGCGTGAGTTGCAGCAGCGCCGCGAGCGTCACGGCGCGCACCGACGCGCTCGCGGCGAACTCCGGACGCGCCACGGCCGGGGCCCGCCCGTTCCAGGGGCAGACCTCCTGGCAGATATCGCAGCCGAACAGATGCGTGCCAAGGTCCGGGCGCTGGTCGGCCGGAATCGCGCCGCGCAGCTCGATGTTCAGGTACGAGATGCAGCGACGGGCGTCCATCCGCCTGCCGTCGAGCAGCGCCCCCGTCGGGCAGGCGTCGACGCAGGCGGTGCAGGTGCCGCACCGATCCTCGACCTCGCTGTCAGGGAGCAGCTCGACGTCGACCAGGATCTCCGCGAGAAAGAACCGGGACCCTTGCTGGTCGAGGAGCATGGTGTTCCGCCCGACCCAGCCCATCCCCGCCTGCGCCCCGAGATCGCGCTCGAGCAGCGGACCGGTGTCGACGTAGGCGCGGCCGTCGACGGCCGCTCCGGCCTCGCGGCGGAGGAACCCAAGCAGTTCGCGCAAGGGAGGGCCCAGCACCTCGTGATAGTCCCGTCCGCGCGCGTAGACGGAAAGATGCGGCGCGATCCCGGGCGCGTCGTCCGGGACGGGCGCCGGTGCGTAGCTCAGGCCGACGACGATGGCGGCGCGCGCGCCGGGGAGGACCTCGGCGGGATCCGCGCGGCGGGCGGGGTTCCGCGCCAGGTAGCTCATCTCCCCCTGCATCCCCGCCGCCAGCCAGTCGGCAAGAAACGCGGCGCGCGGCGAACGCCGGATCGGCGCGATGCCGACCCGCTCGAACCCAAGGCGATGCGCCTCCTCCTTGACCCGGCGGGTGAGGGCGGCGCGGGTCATCGCGCGCCGGCTCCGGCCGCGGGACGGTTTCCTTTACTCGCGTGCAAGGCGAACCTATACTCACCGGGCCCGTCCGACCGGGCAGAAAGCGACCACGCCTGACGAGGGAGCGCATGGCCGAATACAGCATCGGCGAGCTGACGGAATTCCCCAAGGGGTCGGGACGGGCGATCAAGGTGGAAGGGCACACCATCGCGCTCTTCAACCTCGGGGGGGAGCTGGTAGCGGTCGACGATGGCTGCCCGCACATGCGCGCCAGCCTGGCCTGCGGCGTGGTGCGGGGCCGGACAGTCCTCTGTGGATGGCACGGCTGGCAGTTCGACCTCGATTCGGGCGCCTGCATGAACGTCGAGTGGGCAACACTCCGGCGCTACCCGGTGGCGATCCGCGAGGGACGGGTCGTCGTCACCTACGAGCCCGAACCGGTCGTCGTCCCCGACGAGGAGCCGATCCCGCAGATCGTCTGGAAGCACCCCGACACCCAGACCGACGGCTAGTCGCTGCTACCGTGACGTCTCGACCACCTCGGTGACCGCCCCGGCTGCGAAGTAGACATCCACCCGCCGGCGCATCTGCTCGGCCACGGTGCTCCCGGGGCGGAAGAGCCAGGTGTCCACCCGCCCTCCCGGATCACGGCTGACGTGCAAGGGTGCCCCCCAGGTGAGCAACACCTGGTAGGGGGACATCCCGGCGATCACCCTGCCCGAGCGGATCGCTTCCTGCTGCGCCGTAGCCCAGGCGGGATCGATCAACGCCGCCCGCTCGGTGGGCGTATCCGGGACGAGGTGCACGAGGTGCCCCAGGATCGAAAGGAGCGCCCGCTCGCGCGCCGCGGGTTCCTGCTCCCCCCCGGGGACTTCCCGCAGCATCACGTCGACGGGGTCGCTCGCCATCCCCTCGACGCTGAGGCGGACCCCTTCGGGCACCTCCTGGACGCCCGTCACGCGGGCGAGATCCCCCGCGCGTATCGCCACCAGGCTGTCGCGCTCGACCTCGAGGATGTCGCCGGTGGTGGGGTTTCCTCCAGGCTCGATCTTCAGCCCCGGCTTGTCCTGGGAGTTGACCTGGACCCCGGCGCGCGCCTCCTGCACGAACTGCCCCTTGTCGGCGTAGTCGGAGACGTAGAACACCCCCTCGGGAGTGACGGTCGTGATTGACTTGGACCTTTGCTCCGCGCGCCGCGGCGGGTAGGTGTTCGAGATCACCGCGCGCGTCTCCTGCCGCTGGATCTTGACGTCCGCGCGCAGCAGGAAATAGCGGTCCAGGAGCCGGGGCTGCAGGCGCCGCTCGAGGGCCGTCGGTGCCGGCCTCTCGGCGTCGGAAGCCGCGGACCCGAGTGCGAACGCCGCGCCCAGGACTGCCGCGAGGGCTATCCCCCGAACAGCTCGCGCAACCATTGGCCCGTGACCTGCCGGTTGACCTCGGCGATGGCATCCAGCAGCGGGATCTTCTTCGGGCACACCTGGACGCACGCCTGGGCGTTGCCGCAGTCGCTGATACCTCCCTTCCCCATCACGGTCTGCAGGCGTTCCACCTGGTTCATGCGCCCGGTCGGGTGAGCGTTGAACAGGCGCACCTGCCCGATCGGCGCGGGGCCCACGAAGTCGTTCCCGGGACCGAACTGCGGGCACGCCTCCATGCAGCAGCCGCACGTCATGCAGCGGGAGAACTCGTACGCCTTCGCCCGATCCACTTCCGCCATCCCGGGCCCGGGGCCCAGGTCATGGGTCCCGTCGATCGGCACCCACGCCTTCACCTTGCGGAGGAGATCGAACATCCGCTGGCGGTCCACGACGAGGTCGCGGACGAGAGGGAACTTCGTCAGCGGCCTCAGCTCCATCGGCAGCGAGAGGCGGTCGACGAGCGTGCAGCAGGCCTGGACCGGCCGGCCGTTGACCAGCATCGAGCAGGAGCCGCAGACGTTCTCGAGGCAGTTCTGATCCCACGCCGGCGGCGAGGTGGTCCTGCCGTCGCGGGTCACCGGGTGCTTCTGGATCTCCATGAGACAGGAGATCACGTTCATGTTGGGCTGATACGGAAGCGAGAACTCTTCCCAGCGGCTCGCGCCGGCGGGCCCGTCCTGGCGCAGGATGCGGACCTCGATCGTCTTGGGTGCCATCAGTCGTACTTCCGTGCGATCGGCGCGATCAGGCTGGCATCGATCGGTTCATAGGAGAACTTCGGCCCCGACTCGGACCAGACCGCGATCGTCGTCTTGAGCCAGTTGGCGTCGTCCCGCATCGGAAACTCCGGCTTGTAGTGCGCGCCGCGCGACTCGTCCCGGCGCAGGGCGCCGAGGGTGACCACCCGCGCCAGCTCGAGCATGTTCCACAGCTGATTGACGAAGACCAGCGGCTGGTTGGTCCAGCCGGAGGTGTCGAGGACGTTGAGCTGGCGCCAGCGGGCCATCAGCTCCTGCAGCTTCTGATCCGTCTCCGCCAGCCGGCGATTGTCGCGCACGATGGTGACATGGCGGGTCATGACGTCGCCCATCTCCTCCCACAGTCGATACGGGTTCTCGGGACCGGCCAACCGCCGGATCTCGGCGAACCGTTCCTCCCAGCGGCGCTGCGCCGCCGCGTAGGGAGCGTCCGGCAGCGCCGCCGCCCCCTGGGTGAGTCCGCTCGCGTAGTGGACGGCGGCCGGACCGCTCACCTTCCCCGCGTAGATGCAGCTCAGGAGCGCGTTGGCGCCCAGGCGATTCGCCCCGTGATACTGGTACTCGCACTCTCCCGCCGCGTACAGCCCCGGCAGGTTCGTCGCGTGGTTCCTGGGGCTGTCGAGATCCAGCAGTCCTGCCGCGGTGCGCTCGTAGTCGACCCACAGGCCCCCCATCGAGTAGTGGACGGCCGGGAAGATCTTCATCGGCACATCGCGGGGGTCGAGGCCGACGAACATCTCGTAGGTCTCGAGGATCCCGCCGAGCTTCTTGTCGAGCATCGCCCGCGGGATGTGGCTCACGTCGAGGTAGACCATCAGCTCGCCGCCGAGCCCCATCCCCTGGTTCACGCACACCTCGTGAATCTCCCGCGATGCGATGTCGCGCGGCACCAGGTTTCCGAAGCGCGGGTATTTCTCCTCGAGGAAGTACCAGCGCTCCGCTTCCGGGATCGCCTTCGCGTCGCGCGTGTCCCCCTTCGCCCGCGGCACCCAGACACGCCCCCCCTCGCCGCGCGCCGACTCGGACATCAGGCGCAGCTTGTCCGCTCCGGGGATCGCGGTAGGATGGATCTGGATGAACTCGCCGTTCGCGTAGCGAGCGCCGTCGCGGTAGACGCTGGTGGCGGCCGAGCCCGTGTTGGCGGTCGAGTTCGTGGTGCGCCCGAAGATCAGCCCGGGCCCGCCCACCGCGAGGATCACCGCATCCGCGCGGAAAGTGCGCACCGCCATCGCATGCAGGTCGATGGCGACGATGCCGACGCAGCGATCGCCATGGCTCACCGTCCCGAGGAACTCCCAGAACTCGTACTTCGTCACGCGCCCGGCGTCCTCGTGCCGCCGCACCTGCTCGTCCAGCGCGTAGAGGAGCTGCTGTCCCGTGGTCGCGCCGGCGAACGCCGTGCGGTGGTGCAGCGTCCCGCCGAAGCGCCGGAAGTCCAGGTGCCCCTCGGCGGTGCGATTGAACATGACGCCCATGCGGTCGAGCATGTGGATGATCGCCGGGGCGTCGTACGCCATCGCCTTGCACGGCGGCTGGTGGGCGAGGAAGTCTCCCCCCTTCACCGTGTCGAGGAAGTGGATGTCGGGCGAGTCCCCCTCCCCCTTGATGTTGACCGCCGCGTTGATCCCCCCCTGCGCGCAGACCGAGTGGGACCGTTTCACCGGCACCACCGAGAAGAGATCGACCGGGACGCGCAGCTCGGCGATCCGGATGGTCGCCATCAGGCCGGCAAGGCCCCCGCCGACGACGATGATTCGCGACTCGCTCATCGAGACTCCGAGAGTGGCCTCACCGATTCAAGAACCCGATCGGCGTGTGGAGGAATCCGAACAGCGAGTTGACGCCGGCGAAGCCCAGGATGACGGCGGTGCCCATGCAGACCCAGGACGACAGCCGCTGGGCCCGCGGCGTGACCGTGATCCCCCAGTGGATCAGGAAGCCCCACAGACCGTTCCCGAAGTGGAACGACGCGGCCAGCACTCCCAGGACATAGAACGCCATCATGGCCGGGTTGGAGAGGTACGAGGCCATGTGCTCGAAGAGCTGGTCCGGCGGCGTACCGCTGAAACGGGTGAGATAGACATGCACCCCGATGTACAGGGCCAGGAAGATCCCGGTGTAGCGCTGGAAGGCGTAGAACCAGGTGCGGGAGTAACCGAGGCTCCCCGGCGAGCGTTTGCGCTCGAACGAGATCAGCATGCCGAGCACGGCGTGGAACAGCAGCGGGAGGCCGATGAACCCGATCTCGATCACGTACAGGTACGGGAGCGCATTGAGCGCGACGACCTTTTCGTTGAAGAGCTCAGGTCCCTTGATCGAGTAGGAGTTCGTGTAGAAGTGCTCGAGGAGGAACACTCCGATCGGGAAGACTCCGCTTAGGGAATGGAGCTTGCGCAGGACGAAATGACGCCGTTCGGGGTCCATCCGACGCTCCACCGGGACGGCTCTCGAGGCAACCACACGCACCGCCGCCGGCCGGAAAGGAAGGCTTGGCTGAAGCGCGTCTGCAGCACGCTTCCAGCACGGCACAGTAGCAGACGGACGCCGCTTGGCGCAATGCGGTTGTCGCCCCGGCGTCGGGGCGCGGCGAGGAGGGTGCGAGGCGCGAGGGTCAGGTCAGCGGACGTAGATCTTCAGGTGATCCCCCGCGTGGAGGACCTGGCGCGACGAGATGCCGTTCCAGCGGCAGAGATCCGACACCTCCACGTCGTGCGCCCGCGAGATCTCGTAGAGCGTGTCACCCCGCTTGACGACGTACAGGGTCGCGATCGAGGCGTTCGCCGGCCGCCGGGTGGTCGCGGCGATGGCCGGCTCCCCCACCTTCAGCCGCTGTCCGGGATGCAGGATCGACTCCGGTTGCAGGCCGTTCCACGCCAGCAGGTCCGCCTGCGGGACTCCGTGACGGCGCGCGATCGCCGCGGCGGTGTCCCCCGCGCGAACCACGTACTCGCCGCCCGGTGCCGGCGTGGAGGCCGGAGCACGGCGCGTGGCGCGGCGCGCCTCGGCAGGGGGGGCGCCGCTCCCGGGGATGCTCAGCCGGGTCCCGACGCGCAGCGCGCGCGGGTCACGGATGCCATTCGTGTGCTGCAGCTCCGCGACCGAACAACCGTAGCGCCTGGCAATCGATCCGAGCGTCTCCCCCTGACGGACCACGTGCACGTCGTCCCTGAAGCGCTGGCTGGCCGGCAGCGAGGCCAGGACCGTCTCGGTCGCCGGGCCCGTGCCCGCCGGGACCTTCAGGGAATACTCGGCCGGCGGCGTGACGCCGCGGCGCAACTCCGGATTGAGGTCCTTCAGCAGCACCGGATCGAGGCTGGCGCGCTGCGCGATGAGGCGCAGGTCGTAGGAACCAGGCGACAGCGCCGCTTCGGTCTCCAGCGGCGTCTCCTGTGACGCCGGATCGAACCCGTACTTCTCGGGAGAGCGGTAGACCAGGATCGCCGCCAGGATCGCCGGGACGAAGTTCTTCGTCTCGGGGCGGAGGTGGCGGGTGCGGGCGATCTCCCAGAAATCACGCGAGCCGGTCGCCTGGATGGCGCGCTCGACCTTGTACTCCCCGGCGTTGTAGGCGGCCATGGCCAGATGCCAGTCCCCGAACATCTCGTGGAGGAACCGCAGGTAGCGCGCCGCCGCGCGCGCCGCCTTCTCCGGGTCGGCGCGCTCGTCGACCCAGTTCGTCCGCGCCAGACCATAGTTCTTCCCGGTCGCGGCCATGAACTGCCACATCCCGTAGGCGCGGACGCGCGATAGTGCACGGGGCTTGAACCCCGATTCGACGTGGGCGAGGTATGCGAGATCGAGCGGCACCCCCTCCTCGGCGAACACCCGGTGGATCATCTCGACGTAGCGACCCGAACGGGAGAACGACGCCTGGAAGATCTTCCGCCAGCGCCCCTGATAGAGATCGACGAAGGCGAGCACCTGCGGGTTCAGGACCATCGGGACGTCGTAGAGCACCTCGGCGCTGGCCGCCTCGACCGCGGACCGATCCCGTTCCGCCTCGGCGGCTCCGAGGTCGGCCGAGACCTCGCCGAGGGCCTCGGCGGGGGTCTGGTGGTCGTCGGGTGCGTCGGCCGTCAGGTCATCCGCATCGTCCGCGAACCGCGGCTCGAGATCGCTCAGGTTCTCGTCGAGGTCGCGCGCCGCCGCCAGCAGCCGACGGTCGGTGCGCACTCGGGGGTCCGCCTCGAGCAGCGCCCGGCGCGCCGCCTCCAACTGCGCCTGGGCAAGCTCCAGGTCTCCTCGGTCGAGAGCGGCAATCCCGGCCAGATACGCCTCCTCGGAACGGGCGATCGCGTCGTCCACCAGCGGCCCGAGGTCGGGGGCAGCGGTCTCCATCGACACGGCCGGCAGGGCAGCGGACGGCCGCTCCGGTGAAGGGTCCAGCGAGCGCGTGGCCGGAGCACAGGCGGCGGTCAGCACGATCAGGACCCAGGGGAGCGACGCGGAGGGACGGGGCCGGGTGTCGAGGCGCAAGGCAAATCTCCTGGCGCGTCCCTTCCCCCCGGACCGGGAACGCACCGTCAGTAGTGCTGATGAGCCGGGCAGGGACCTCATGGGTGGCATGAAGGCCGCGAAAGCCTGTGATCCACCCGGCAACGGGCTCGGTCGGGTCCCCACAGAACACCCGGGAGTCCCCACTCGAGGTGAGCGTCTGAAATATAACATCCTGGGTTTTGCGCTGTCAAAAAATTTCTTCGGGGTCGAAAAACGACACGCCGCGGATCTGGTCACGACAGCCGCAATACCACCTTCCCTGACTCGCGGCTGGACATCTTCTCGAACCCGGACTGCCATTCGGCAAACGGCAGGATGTCGGTGATCACCGCGCGGATCCGCTCCCGCACGTCGGGGCGGGAGGCGAGCTGGCGTGTCTTGTACCAGGTGTCGTAGATCTTCCTCCCGATAATCCCCTTCAGCGTGATGCCACCGAAGACGACGTCCTCGGAATAGCGCCGGAACACGACGGCGTTTTCCCTCGGCAGGCCGAACGCGATCACCTTGCCGCCGCGGCGGACCGCACCGAGCGCCGCATCGAGCGCGTCAGGATGCCCGCTCATCTCGAAGCAGACATCGACCTGGCCGTCCGGGCTGGTCTCGCGGATCCGCTCGACCAACCGGTCGCGCGCCGCCGCGCGCGCTGCCTCATCCGTTACCGGCGGATCGGGCCGCAGACAGCGCGTCGCCCCGAGGCGCTCCGCCAGCCCGAGGCGGAACGGCACCGGATCGACGACGGCCACGGTGCGTGCCCCCTCGGCCATCGCCACGATCTGGGTGAAGAGCCCGATCGGCCCGGCCCCGAAGATCGCCACGCTACGGCCCGCGAGAGGGTATTCCGTCGCGGCGTGCACCGCATTGCCGAACGGCTCGAACACGCTGGCGATCTCGGGGGCAATGGTGGCGGGATCGTTGATCCAGGCGCAGGTGGCGGGCAGCGCGATGTACTCGGCGAAGCCGCCGTCCCGCTCCACGCCGAGGATCACGTCGTCGAGGCAGACGTTCTGCTGCCCCTGCCGGCACGAATAGCATTTCCAGCAGACGACGTGCGATTCGGCCGAGACGAAGTCGCCGATCCGGATGGGCTCGGACGCGTCGCGCGCCACCCCTCGCACGTCGCGCCCGATCTCGACTACCTCCCCGCAGAACTCGTGGCCGATCGTCAGGCCGCGCCGCAGGCCGTCGGTGGCGCGCTCGATCCGCGTTCGGATCGACGGGTCCCACTCGTAGATGTGCGAGTCGGTGCCGCAGATCGACGCGGCGCGCACCCGCAGGAGGACCTCCGACGGTCCGCAGGCAGGGACGGGCACGTCGACGAGGCGAAGCTCTCGGGGGCCGGGGGCGAGGAGGCGGATCGCTTGCACGGAACCCTGACCTGGTGACGGGAAGCGCCGCAGCGCGCTCCACCGGAAGGAAACGGGATGACCCCGAAGACGCGGAGTATATCCGCTCGCCACCGGCGGGGGCAAACCACGCCGCGCGCCTGGAACCAGGTTGACAGGCCGCGCGCTTTCGCCTAACATACGCTTGTCGTTGCGCGCCGGCACCCTCTACCAGGTCATTGACCGCAGGCCCTCGACGCCCTCAGAACCGGCGGCGCTCCCCGCCCCGGAACCTCGCACCACCCGAGACCCATGGCGGTCGCGAAACGCGACGCCCGCAAGGAGCTGACGATGGCGCTGGAAAAAGAGGAAAAAGGGAAGGCGATCGAGGTGGCGCTCGCGCAGATCGAGCGGCAGTTCGGCAAGGGCGCCATCATGAAGCTGGGAAGCTACAAGGCGATGGATGTCCCGATCAGCTCGACCACGTCGATGAGCCTGGATGCGGCGCTCGGGATCGGCGGGCTGCCCCGCGGGCGCGTGGTCGAGATCTTCGGCCCCGAGTCCTCGGGGAAGACGACCCTCGCGCTGCACGTGGTGGCCGAGGCGCAGCACACCGGCGGCATGGCGGCCTACATCGACGTCGAGCACGCGGTCGACCCGGAGTACTCCCGGAAGCTCGGCGTGAGCGTGGACGACCTCCTCATCTCGCAGCCCGACAGCGGTGAGCAGGCCCTCGAGATTGCCGAGATGCTGGTCCGCTCGGGTGCGCTCGACGTGGTGGTGATCGACTCGGTCGCCGCGCTCGTCCCCAGGGCGGAGCTGGACGGCGAGATGGGCGACGCCCATGTCGGGCTGCAGGCGCGGCTGATGAGCCAGGCGCTGCGGAAACTGACCGCCATCGTCTCGAAGTCCCAGACCTGCCTCATCTTCATCAACCAGATCCGCGAGAAGATCGGGGTGATGTTCGGCAACCCCGAGACGACACCCGGCGGACGGGCGCTCAAGTTCTACGCGTCGGTGCGCCTCGACATCCGCCGCATCGCCTCGATCGAGGACGGCGAGGCGACGATCGGCAATCGCACCCGCGTGAAGGTCGTCAAGAACAAGATGGCTGCGCCGTTCCGCAAGGCCGAGTTCGACATCCTCTACGGCGCCGGGATCTCGCGCGAGGGGGACCTGGTGGATCTCGGCGTCGAGCACAAGCTCGTGCAGAAGAGTGGCGCCTGGTTCTCCTACGGGGACCTGCGCGTCGGTCAGGGGCGCGAGAATGCGAAGCAGTTCCTGAAGGACAATCCGCAGGTGCGCGACGAGATCGAGGCCAAGCTGCGCCTCGCGCTCGGCCTGGTGAAGCCGGCGGCGGCGGTCGAGCGGCCCGAGGCGCCGCGCCCGGCCGTGCGCACGAGCCCGGAGCCTCCCGCGCGCCCCGGAGCCACCGCGAGCCCCAAGGCTCGGACCCACGCATCGAACTAGGCTTCGTTGATTCGCTGTCGGACGGACTGCTAGACTGCGCGGCCGTGCCTCGGTAGCTCAGGTGGTAGAGCGCGGGACTGAAAATCCCGGCGTCGCTGGTTCAACTCCGGCCCGAGGCACCATTCATGCTTTCCGGCGGTCCTCGCCGCCCGGTCCGCTTGTTCCAACCTCCGGGTCGCCGCACGCGACCACTACCCACGCATCCACCTACGGCACCGCCCCGTGCTTGCGGCCCACGCGAGTGAAGGCGGCAATGGCGCGATCGATCTGCTCGGGTTCGTGCGCCGCGGAGATCTGCACCCGGATACGTGCCTGGTCCTTCGGCACCACCGGGAACGAGAACCCGATCACGTAGATCCCCTCCGCGAGAAGGTCGCGCGCCATCTGCTGGGCAAGCGCCGCGTCATAGAGCATGATCGGAACGATCGGGTGTTCGCCGGGTCGGATCTCGTATCCCGCCGCGGCGATGCCGCTGCGAAAGCGGCGCGTCAGCCCCCAGAGACGCTCGCGCAACTCCGCGCCCGCCGCGATCAGGTCGAGCGCGGCAAGCGCGGCGCCGGCGACCACGGGTGGGATCGTATTGCTGAACAGATAGGGTCGCGAACGCTGTCGCAGGTACTCCACCATCTCGCGCGGGGCGGCGACGTATCCTCCCAGCCCCCCTCCCAGCGCCTTGCCGAGTGTGCCGGTGAACAGATCGACCTTCCCTTCCACCCCGCAGTGCTCCGCCGAGCCGCGGCCATTGCGGCCCAGCACCCCCGTCGCATGCGAGTCGTCCACCAGCACGAGCGCGTCGTAGCGCTCGGCCAGCGCGCAGATATCGCCGAGGCGGGCCACGTCGCCGTCCATGGAGAAGACACCGTCGGTCGCGACCATCCGCACCCGGGCCGCGGCGGCCCCGCGGAGCTTCGCCTCCAGGTCCTCCATGTCCGCATGACGGTAGATGAGGCGCTGCGCCTTGCTCAGCCGGATGCCATCGATGATCGACGCGTGATTGAGGGCATCCGTGATGATCACGCCGTCCTCGCCCAGGAACGGTTCGAACACCCCACCGTTCGCGTCGAAGCAGGCGGCGTAGAGGATCGCGGCGTCTCTCCCCAGAAACGCGGCGATCCTCGCCTCGAGCTCCCGGTGGATCGCCTGGGTCCCGCAGATGAAGCGCACCGAGGACATCCCGTATCCCCAGCGCTCCAGGGCCGCGTGGGCGCCGGCGATCACCTGCGGATGCGACGCGAGGCCGAGGTAGTTGTTGGCGCAGAAGTTCAGCACCTCGCGCCCGTCCGCGAGCCGGATCAGCGCGCCTTGCGGCCCGGCGAGGATCCGCTCCTCCTTGTACAGCCCGGCGCCCCGGATCGCCTCGAGTTCCGCCTGCAGATGCGCGCGCAGCGTTCCGTACATCGCCGGTCAGCGCAGGGTCAGGCGCAGCGTGGCGCTGGCTAGAACGTCCGTCTTCTCCTTGTCCTTTGCCTCGAGCTTGAGGGTGGCCGCGCCGGCGGCCGCCTCCTTGGGAGGCACGTAGCGGCAGGTGCGGTCCCACGCCTTGCCCGCCTCCAGATCGGCCGCCACCGGTACCTTGTCGAGACAGCCGGGATCGGCCGCCGCGGCGAACTCCTTGCCCGCGGCATCCTTCAACACCAGCTGAGCCTTCATTCCCCGCTTCGCGGTGGAACGGTTTCTGACGGAGAGCTTCAACTCGACCGCCTCCCCGCGGGCCGCGCTGGCCTTGTCGGGCGTGATCTTGACCACGAAGGGGTCGAAGGTCTTGTCGCACGCGTCCCCCGTCGCGTCACCATCGGCATCCTCCTGCTTCGGGTTGGCCGCCTCCGGGCAGTTGTCCTCCTTGCCGCACTTGGAGTCTGCATCGGGATCCTGATTCTCCGGGTCCGTGGGACAGCTGTCGCAGACGTCGCCCAGCCCGTCCGCATCGCCGTCAAGCTGCTTCGGGTCGGCGGCATACGGGCAGAGGTCGCAGAGGTCGCCATGGCCGTCGCCGTCCGCATCCTCCTGCTCCGCATTCGCCACGTCGGGGCAGTTGTCCTCCGCATCGACGAGCACGTCGCCGTCGCCGTCGCGGGTGGTCGACAGCGCCTGCGCCCCGACCGCGCCCCCCGTCGCGCCGGCGGCGGCATCCGGATCCGGAGCCGCCTCAGGCTCGTTCGCGGGCGGCTCCGGCTCCGCGGGTTCCCCCTTCTTCTTTCCCGTCTGCGCGCCCCCCGTCGCGGGAACCGGAGCGGATCCATCCACGAAGAAGCCGGCATCCCCGGGCGCGCCGAAGATGGTGCGCAACGTCAGCATCTCACCCGGGGTCGCGGTGACGACGCGCTTCCCCCCTCCCGCGCCCACCTCTGCCAGCAGCGCGTTCGCCTGCAGCAGGTGGAACCCCTGCACCAGCGGCCTGCCACCCCCCTGGTCATCGAAGGTCGGGATCTCGCGCGGACCGGGGAGGAGCACCTCCACCTCCACCTTGCCCCCGGACCCGGCCTTCACGGCTCCGAACTTCGGACGCGCCACGGGGGACATCGGCACCCCGTTCCCCGCGCCACCAAATGCGGACGGACCGCCGTTGTTCACCCGCCCCAGGTCGAAGCTGGCGTTCCCGTCTCCGCCAACCGAGAGCATCGCGTACTCGCTGCCGGTCGAGTCGACGACCAGCACCGCCAGCACCTCCCCGGGGTCCGCGTAGCCATTCCCGTTCAGATCGCCGCAGCCGTCGCTCCCCCAGCTCGCCCAGTCGGAGGCGATGTTGCGGGTGCTGCGATCCCCGATGAAGTCGACCAGCCAGCTGCCCTCGAACGGGGTCGGGTCGAGCGGCAGCCCGCCCAGCACTCCGGAATCGATTCCCGCCTCGGCTCGCGGCTCCTCCGGACTGGAGAGCAGGTTGTTCCCTCGGCCGAGCATCCAGAACCACCCACCGTAGGAGCGTCCGGTATCCACGAAAAGGTTGCCAGTTCCGGCAAGCTGGTCGATCTGTATCCCCCCCTGGCAGCTAGCCTTGGCGCAGAAAGGGAGCAAAGCGACCACCACCACAGCTCCGAGCACTCGACACCACCAACGCATGGCTTTCCCTCCTGGCGACGCCCGGTGGACGATCGCCGCCAACGTGCACTCCCCGAGACGGACGAACTGCGTCGCTCGAGAAACTACCACAGGATCCGGGTGGCGCGCAGACCGCCGGGGTCTGTCGTCAGGGACAGGGGGTCGTCAGGGGATCGTCGAGGAACTGGCGGGGGTCGGGCAGCCCGCTGCCGTCACCGAACGTCCCGGCACCGCAGGCGTTGCGCGCCGCGGACAGGTAGTAGTAGCCGTCGCGCGGGGGGCTCGCGGGGCGCAGGTCGGGGAACGAGGCACTCGCCTGCGACGGGGCGAGGCACCCCACCCTCGTGAAACCGCCGTCCGCCCGCAGGTGCGAGATTGCACCCCCCACGAGATCGTAAACGGTGCCGCTCCCCGCGGTGACTGCCTGGCTCTCCCACGAAACCGTCGTCGGACCGCTGCCGGTGACCTGCAGACCGGTGGCCTCGAGCACCGGCCCGAACGCCGCCGGGTTGAACGGCGCGCAATCCGCCCCGTCGAGCACGCCGTCGCCGTCGCTGTCGGCCGCGTCGCAAGCATCCCCCACACCGTCGAGGTCCGCATCCGCCTGCGTGGGGTTCGGGTCCACCGGGCAGTTGTCGCAAGCGTCTCCGATCCCGTCCAGGTCGGCGTCCTCCTGCGTCAGGTTGGATGCCGTGGCGCAATTGTCGCAGGCATTCCCCACGCCGTCCCCATCACCATCCACCTGCGACGGATTCGCCGCGAACGGGCAGGAGTCGATGCCGTTCGCGACGCCGTCCCCATCCACATCGGGAGGGACCCACTCGAGCGCGCCGAGATCCACGCGCGCCGGCGCGACCCCATTCCCCTCCAGCGGACGCGGTGACCCCGCGAGATCCAGCGGCGGAAGCCCCACGGCCGGCCCCGCGTCGATCAGCGGCGAGCCGGCGGCCAGGGAGTAGTCGCCGCTGCCGGGGGCGCTGAACAGCGGCGGGACCGAGACGTTCCCGGCGACCCCGGTCTGGTCCGGCGCGCCCGCGTAGTTGCCGCCACGGTTCCCCTGCAGGTCGTTGTAGGTCACGTCGTATCCGGAGATGGACGCGAAGTAGATCCCGTCTCCCGGGACCGGATCGCCCGCGAGGTTCGAGCTGTTCCCCGTGATCACGTTCGTGGCAATCGGGAACGCGTCGCTGAAGGCGACCCACACACCGCCGACCCCCAGCGACGCCACGTTGTCGGCGATCGTGTTGTGCCGCAGCGAGGCGGCGCCGGTGGCGTAGTAGAGCGCCACTCCGCCGCCAAGAGATGCCGCGGTGTTCCCGACGATGACGTTGTTGGTAAGGGTCGGCGCGGTCAGGCCGCTGGGATCTTCGAAATAGACCCCGCCCCCGGTGTCACCGCTGTTCCCCGTCACCCGGTTCGCATCGAGGACGGCGTCCGTCGCCACGATATGGACCCCGCCGCCGTGGCGCGAGAACGGATTGCTGCCGCCGGTGATCGTCAGCCGCGCCAGACGGACACCCTGGGCGAGATTCTCGATCGTGATGGTGCTGGCGAGAGCGGATCCGCCCCCGTCGACGATCGCCTCCCCCTCCAGCGGTCCGAGCAGATCGACCCCCGATTTCATCGTCACGTGCTCGAGGTAGTGGCCGGGCCGCACCACCACCACGGCCCCCGCCTCAGCGGCATCGATGGCGGCCTGTATCGTGGCGTACTGGGCCGGGCCGTCGTCGTCCACCGTCCGCAGCCGATCGCACGGATCCCCCACCCCGTCCTCGTCGCGGTCGGCCTGGGAGGGGTTCGGGTCGCCCGGGCAGTTGTCGCTGCCGTTCGGGGCCGCGTCGCCGTCGACATCGCCATCGCAGGGGTTGCCGACCAGATCCGCGTCCCAGTCGAGCTGATCCGGGTTCGCCAGACCGGGACAGTTGTCGGCATTCTCGCAGGTCCCGTCGCCGTCGGCATCGTTGCTCGCGTCGAGGGGGCAGGAGTCGCAGGCGTCGCCCAGGGCATCCCCGTCGCTGTTCTGCTGCGTTGGGTTCGCGATCGAGGGGCAGTTGTCGACGTCGTCGCAATCGCCGTCCCCGTCCGTGTCGTCGTCGATGGCGAAAGGACAGGGGTCGCAGGCATCGCCGAGCGCATCGCCGTCGCTGTTCTGCTGGGTCGGATTGGCGACCGTGGGACAGTTGTCGCAAGCGCTGCCGAGGCCGTCGCCATCGACGTCGTTGCAGACGCCCACATCGGTGTTGACCACGCCGAAGGTGGTGGGCGCGGCGTGATACGCATTGCAGTGCGACTGGAACAGCCCGGTGTTGTCTCCCGAACCACCGCCGACGAACCCGTTCATGATGTAGCGAACGTCGGCGACGTGGTTCAGGCCGTTGTTGTGCCCGAACTCGTGGATCCAGACGACTCCCTCCTGGCCGAGGTCGGACAGGCGGACCAGCGTCATCCCCGGGGCACCCACCCAGGCACACCCGATGATGTTCGGGGCCGACGCTCCGCAGTAATTGATCGTCCGGACGACCTTGACCCGGGCGACGCTGTTATTCAGGACCGAGGTCAACTCGAGGTCGTTGTCGATGATGTCGAGCCCGTCGCCGGAGACCCCGAGCGTCCCCGCCGAACCGGAGCGAGTCGTCGCGAAGCAGCAACCGACATCGCCGGTGAAGTTCACGGTCTGGGCCCGGGAGGTCGAGTCGGCGAGGACGGAATCGAGGCGGCCGTTCGTCATCGGGCTTGGCACGATCGCATGGTTGGCGTACGTCATGGCGGCGGAGTGCGAGCGGCACTGCACGTCCGCCGTCTCGATCGTCGCCTCCGTCTCCGCCTCCGGCAGGTCGGGAGGGAGCGGCGACCCCTCGCCAGTGGCGGCGGAACCCCCATCGACCACTGCGGGCGAGACGCTCGGTGCCGGCTTCCGGTCCCCGGTCGCCTCATCGAGCAGATCGAGCGCGGCAAGCGCGGCCTGCGGGAGGTCCCGGCCGTCGGTAGGGAGAGTGACACGCCCGGTCGCGATCGCGACGAGGCGGTCGCGCGCCGCCGCCGCCTGCGAGATGGCCAGACCCAGGATCGCGGACTCCCGCAGATCCCCCGCCAGCCGAGCGCGATCCGCGCCGTGCGCCGCCGCCAGCGCGAGCGGCGCCGCCCCGCGGCCGGGGGTGTTCAGCGCCAGCAGCAGCGGGAGCGCGGCATCCACCCCGCGCCGCGCGAGATACCCGAAGGCCTGCGGGGCAAGAAGGTAGGCCCGGTCCTCCTCGGGACGTGTCGGTGCGACCGGCGGCTGGCGCAGGAACCCGAGCAGGGCCCCGACCGCGAGCGGTCCGTCGCGCTGCGCCAGGAAGGCGACGACGTTGTCGCGCCGCGGGAACGTCGGGTCCATCAGCAGCCGGCGGAGGGCAGGCAGTTGGTCCTCCTGCACCACCCGAGCGGCGAGCTGCTCGTCCACCCCGTGGACGTAGGTCGCGAGCATGGCGTGCCGCAACGCCGCGTCGCGCGCCTCGCTCGCCTGGAGCGGAGCCGCGAGGAGCGTGAGCGACACGACCGCGGTGAGGATGGCGGCAGGCAGCTTCAATGCAGGTCCAGAGCCGGAGCGATCCCCGGAGGTCTCAGGTCGTTTGCGGGGGCGGACAGGGGACGACTCAAACATACGGCCAAGTCGGTCGTCGGGCAATCAGGGAGCGTGGCGCCGCACACCGCTAGAAGCGCCGCATCAACCCGACCACCACCCCCTGGATCCGGAGGTGATCCTCGAGCACGAAGATCGGCGCCATCTCGCTATTCGCGGGCTGCAGCCGGACGCGGCCTCGCTCGCGATAGAACTTCTTGAGGGTCACCTCATCCCCGTGGAGGAGGGCAATGACCATCTCCCCGTCGCTGGCCGTATTCCGTTCCTCGACGATCACCAGGTCCCCATCCCGCACCTGCTCGTCGATCATCGAGTCGCCGCGCACCCGCAGGACGTAGGTGCGCCCCTTCCCCGCCAGCGCCTCCGGGACCGGGAGTCGTTCGGGGGTCGCAATGGCCTCGATCGGCTGGCCTGCGGCGACGTAGCCATACAGGGGCAGCTCCCGAACCCCCACGGGCGGGCCGGACGCGACCACCTCGAGCGAGCGGTTCTGGTTGCGGCCGCGTCGGAGCAGCCCCTTGTCCACCAGGTTGCTCACATGCTTGTGCACCGTGGCGACGGCGGAGAGGTCGAAGTGCCGGCCGATCTCCTGCAAGCTCGGTGAGTACCCCTTCCCCTCGATGAAGTCGCGAACGAAATCGTAAATCTCTTTCTGCCGCTTGGTCAGCGCCATCGCCTCACCTCCAGCTCCGAGGCAGGATAGCCGAAAATAAACCGAAACTCAATCCCCCCCGCGGCGAGAGATGATCGCCAGCAGGGGCCGGCCGTCCGGCCCCGGGATCCAGCGCCGCACCGACTCGGGCGCGGCCCGATCCGCAGGGAGAAGCATCCAGGCCGCCGGCGGCAGCACCGCCGCCCCGATCCGCCCGCTTTCCGGGATGCGCACCACGTCGAAGCGGCCGAGGCCGCCTCCCCCTTGCCAGGCCGCGGGAGGCCGGCGCGTGTGGAAGAGGATCAAGGAGTGCAGGTACGGGTTCAGGGCGAACCGCTCGACGCGGTGATCCTCGGGTCGGGCCACCAACAGGGTCGCCTCCGGCGGCGACTCGGCCTCCAGCGCGAGGATCCCTTCCGCGTATCCGGCATTGAAGAAAGGGGCAGCGGCCGCAGGATAGGAGGTGGTGTAGCGGTAGGCGAAGCGAGCACCCTCGCCGACGAAGGCCGCCAGCGGGAGCGCCACGATCGCCGCGGCGGCGACCGGATGACGCAACCGGATACTCGCCGCCCAGGCGACGACCACCGCCGCTCCGGCACCCGCCAGAAGCTCCGGGGCGGGCAGGGTGACCAGGGAGCGCAGGGCGTTCGGGACGCGGTCGGACGTGATGCTGTCCGGGAGGGGGCCGAGCAGGAGCCAGCCGACCAGCCACCCATCGACGGCTGCGCGGCGGCGCAGCGCGGTGGCGATGCCGACGGCGAGGAGCGCCCCCTCGATCCAGAACAGCTGACCGAGTCCTCCGGGACCGTGCCTGAGGTTCCCATCCCCTGCCACGAACAGGAAGCGCGGCGTCGCGTGCGCGAGATAGTTTCGCGACAGCACGACGAGAGCGGTGGTGGCGCGGGCACCGCCGGCCGGGAGCTGGCGCAGCGCCGGGTGCTCCCGCCACAGACCCTCCTCGGCCTCGCGCAACACCTCGGATCGCAGCGCCGAGATCCGCTCGAAGCGCACCTGCCCGCGACCCGAGATCGTCTCCCAGGCGGCCGGCGCCGCGAGCATCGCCGCGACCGTCAGCAGCCCGGCGAGCGCGAGGGGACGGCGCCGCGCCTCACGCCGGAACACCCAGAGGATCCACAGTCCGAAGAGCGGCACGAACGCCTTCGCCACGGCGTAGGTGTAGAGCGCGGCGGCGCCCATAGCGAACGCGAGCAGCCAGGCCGTCCGCGGGTGCGCCGGCGGGGACGCACCTGGTACCCCCTCCCGGATTCCCAGTGCCCGGCACAGCAGCCATGCCGAAGCGGTGACGGCCGCCGGGAGCAGGATGGCGCGGAATCCAATCCGGCTGATCGCCACGTGCCAGGGGGACAGCGCCAGGAGTCCGGCGGCAACCGCACCACCGACCCCGCCGAGCAGCCGTCGTCCCAGGAGGTAGGTCAGCAGCACGGTGAACGCACCCACGAGGGCGGCAGGCAGGCGCACCGCGAGCGGCGTCGGCCCCAGGAGCGCGACGAACGGCAGGCAGAGATACCGGTACATCCCCTCCTCGGCATCTCCGCCCCAAGAGGCGAAGTAGAGTGGCCACGGCCGCCCCCAGAGATCCGCGCCGGTCTGCTGCAGGCAGTACGCGTCGTACCCGGTGTACGCCTCGTCGGCGAAGAACCCAGGGGGTATCGTCTCGAGGCCGGCAACCCGTACCAGGAGCGCGACCGCGAGCAGCAGGGAGGGGATGAGGAACCGGCCGCGGCTCAACGCGGAGCGTTGACCGGCCGGGTATTCTCGCGAATCGCACGCGCGGTCGGCGCGCCCGGCGCCAGCGCCTCGGCCTTGAGGTCGCCCGACCGGTAGGCGCGGTTGAAGGCGGCGACCACCTTCGGATCGCAGATCGCCCCGGTCAGCTCGTTGATCCGGGCAACCGCCGCCTCCGTCCGCATGGCTCGTTGATAGGGGCGGTTCGTGGTCATGGCGTCGTAGCTGTCGGCAATCTGGATGATGCGGGCCGCCAGCGGGATCTGCTCCCCCACCAGCCCGTCGGGGTAGCCGCCGCCGCTCCAGCGCTCGTGATGGTGCTTCATCCCCGGGATGATCTCCTCGAGCGCCCGGACTCCTGAGAGGATGTTCGCTCCGCGGACCGGATGCTGCTTCATCACCTCGAACTCGTCGTCGGTGAGCGCCGCGGGCTTGCGCAGGATCCGATCGTCGATCCCGATCTTGCCGACATCGTGCAGGAGCGAGGCGATGTGCAGGTGGCGCATCTCCTTCTCGGGCAGGTCGAGGTGCTTGCCGATCACCAGCGACAGACGGTTCACCCGCTCGGAATGGCCGCGCGTGTACGGGTCCTTCTCGTCGATCGCGGTGGCCAGCACCCGGATGGTGCCGAGGAACAGCTCGTGGTTCTCGTCGGCCGCCGTCTTGAGTCGCTGGATGTACCCGTGGATCTCCGTGGACATCAGGTTGAAGGTGTCGGCCAGCTCCCCGATCTCGTTGTTGGCACTCACCTCCACGCGCTGCCCAAGCTCGCCGCGCGCGAACGCCCGGCTCGCCTCGGCGAGGCGCTGGATCGGCCGGGTCACGTAACCGGCGAACAGCACCGCCACCCCGATCCCCAGCAACAGCGTCAGCAGCGCCCAGCCCATGGCGGATCGCTTCATCGCCGCGGCCGGCGCGAATGCCAGCCCCTCCTCCACCTGCACGAACACGCCCCAGCCGTTCCGGGTCGGCACCCGGGTGCCGAGCATCCGCACATCGCCGCCGGCACCGGCGACGGTGAACGGGATCGTCTCCTTGTCGCGCGCCCCGGCCCCCAGGAAGCGCTCGACCAGCTCGTTGCGCGGGGCGGGCCGCTCCATGGCGGCCGGATCGGTGTGGGCGATCAGGCCCCCTTCGCGATCAAGCACGAACGCGGTGTACGGGACGTTCAGCTCGTGCAGGATCCCATCCCAGACCGGGTTGAGCGCGAACACCCCCGAGAGCACTCCGGCGACGCCGGCGCCCGAGAGGATTGGACGCGTGATCACGACGACCGACTGCCCGCGGTCGGACAGGTACGTGGGCTGGCTGATCAGCTCCTGGCCGGTGGCCAGCCCGCCCGCGAGCAACCGCTGCACCTGCTCCGGCGCAATCCTCGGGTCGGTCTGGCTCTCGAACACCGTTCCGGGGCGGGTGTGAACCGTGAGGAGAATCAGATCGGCATCGAGGAAGCGGCGAAGAAAGGACGGATCCGCCAGCAGGCGCGGCGTCGGGTCCCCGCCTGGCAGGGTGGCCAGGACGCTGAACGCTTCCGCGATCTTGGCGACCCGGGCCCGCGCCCCGTCGACGTAGGTGTCGAGCGCCTCACTGATCGCCGGAGCTTGCGTGAGTTGCTTCTCCCGCAGCGTCGAGCGCAGTTCCTCCTCGTAGAGGCCGATCAACTTCTGCGCGACGAACATCACCGGGACGAATCCCGTGACCGTCAAGGCAAACAGCAGGAGGTAGAGGATCTTCCCCCGTTTCGCGCCGGGGACGCGAGCTGGCTGGGTCATCGAAGGTGGCACCTGCGAGCGCCGGAGGACGGCTGCGGGGCGGAGCCCGGCGCCGGATCACGCCGAAGCCCAAACCGCGGAGAATTATAGGCAGCCCGGCAGGAGAGTGTCAAACAACTGCCACGAATCCGCACCACTAACGCGCGCCGCTCACCATCTCCTTCTCGTGCAGGATGGCGATGAACGCTTCCACGCAGTCGGGGTGGAACTGGGTCCCCTTCCCCACCTCGAGCTGCTGCAGGGCAAATGAGATCGGCTTCCCCTTGCGGTAGGGGCGGGTCGAGGTCATCGCATCAAAGGCGTCCGCGATGGCGATGATCCAGACCGAGAGCGGCAGGTCGGTACCGGAGAGCCCGGCCGGGTAACCGCGCCCGTCGTAGCGCTCGTGATGATGCTTCGTCGCCAGGATGTAGGGGGCGAAGCTGCTCAGCGGCGACAGGATCTGGGCGCCGATCGTCGGGTGGTCGCGCAGGATCGCGAACTCCCGGTCGTCCAGGGCCCCGGGCTTGTTGAGCACGGCGTCCGCCATGCCTATCTTGCCGATGTCGTGCAGGAGAGCGACGCTGCGCAGGTCCTCGAGCTCGGCCGGCGAAAGGCCCATCTTCCGCCCGATCAACACCGAGAAGCGGGCGACCCGCTCGGAATGGCCGGCCGTGTAACGGTCCTTCGCCTCCAGCGCCACCGCCAGCGACTGGATGGAGAGCAGGAACTCCTTCTCCGAACGCTCCTTCGCCTCCCGGACCTCGGCCAGCGCGACGGAGAGCTCCTCGTTCCGGTGCCGAAGATCCTCAAGCAGGCGGTCGTTGTCGCGACGCAGCTGATACTGGCGGGTGAGCGAGGCGACGCTGAGAGCGAGATCGTCGCGCTCCCACGGCTTGGCCACGTAGCGGTCGATCCGCGCGGTGTTGATCGCGTAGAGCGCCGACTCGAGCACGGTCTGCTCGGTCAGGAGCACCTTGAGGATGGCCGGGAAGCGGGCGTTGACGATCTCGAGCAGCCGGTCTCCCTGCATCCCGGGAAGCACGAGATCCGAGATCAACACCTCCACGCACCGGCCGCTCCCCTCGACCTCGAACACGGAGTCGAGCGCCTGTTCCGCCGACGTCTTGGCGACGATGTCATGCGTCTCGCCGAAGACGTCGCCGAGCTGATCCTCGAGCCGCTGCAGCAGATCGAGATCGTCGTCGACGCAGATCAGGACGCCGCGCGGGACCGGCGAGGCGGCCGTGGTCATCGGAGCGAGCCTCGGCACGTGAGCCGTGCGGTATCGGAGGGCGCGTCGGCGGGCAGGTGGGGGATCCGTTCGCAGGCTCTCATCGCTTCGCCTTCCCGCGCGAACGCCCCCTCCCGCGCCTGCACAATATAGGCTGCCGCGGGCCCGATAGGCAAACGCATCGGTAGGATTCTGCGCGATTTAGCCGGTCCCGCCGGCCGCCCGGCACTGGGCGGGTCCGGCGCGTTGACTTGGCTGTCGCGCCATCCTTATACTGCATCCGGTTTAAGTTGCTGATTGGTATACGGTTATCCAACGACACCCCGAATCCGGAGCGATGTTCCTCCTCTACGACCTTGCCGTGCACCTGGCGGTGTTGTTCAGCCTTCCGTACGCGCTGGTCCGCGCCTACCGTGAGCCGCGCTATCGCGAGGGGTGGCGAGAGCGCTTCGGCCTGCTGCCGAAGACCGCAAACCCGCTGCGCCTCGCCGGGGTCTGGGTGCAGGCGGTGTCCGTCGGTGAGGTCATGCTGGCGCGCGTGGTGATCGCGGCGCTGCATGAGCGCCGCCCGGACCTGCGCTGCAACCTGACCACGACGACGGCGACGGGGCGAGACCTGGCCCGCCGCAATCTGCAGGGACGGATCGACTCGCTGTGCTATTTCCCGCTCGACCTCAGCCACACGGTGCGGCGGACCTGCGACCGTTTGCAGCCCGCCCTGTTCGTGGCGCTGGAGACCGAGATCTGGCCGAACCTGCTGCGCCTGCTGGGCCGACGCGCGGTCCCGGCGGTGATCGTGAACGGGCGGATCTCCCCGGCGGCGTTCCGGCGCTACCGGCGGGCCCGGTTCTTCTTTCGCCGCGTCCTGCGAAATCTCGACCTCGCGCTGATGCAGACCGAGGGGGATGCGGAACGTCTGATTGCGCTCGGCATGGACACCGGGCGCGTCAAGGTCACCGGCAACCTGAAGTTCGACCTCCTCACGCCGGAGGCGGGTGACCCGCATCTCGAGCAGGCGCTGGGGATCCAGACCGACGAGCTGGTCTTCATCGCTGGATCGACCATGCCGGCGGAGGAGGAGATGGTGCTGACCGCGTTCGAGGCGGCGGTTGCCCAGCGCCCCGGGGCGCTGCTGATCCTCGCGCCGCGGCACCCCGAGCGCTGGGAGGAGGTCGCCGGGCTGCTGACGCGGCGCGGCGTGCCGTTCGTGCGGCGCAGCGCGCTCACGGGGGAGCCGTTCGCGGCACGCCGGGTGCTGCTGCTCGACACTCTCGGCGAGCTCTCGCGACTCTACGCGCGCGGGCGGGTGATCTTCGTCGGCGGCAGCCTCGTACCGCGCGGCGGCCACAACGTCCTGGAACCGGCAGCGCACGGGCGGCCGGTCATTTTCGGCCCCCACATGGACAACTTCCGCGAGGTCGCCGAGCGGCTGCTCGCCGGGGGCGGGGCCGTGCAGGTCGAGGACGGCACGGCACTGGCCGCCGCGTTCCGGCGCATGGCCACCGACGACTCCTTCTTCCGCCGTTCCGGTGACGCCGCCCGCCAGGTGGTGGAGTCGAACCGGGGCGCGCTCGAGCGCACGCTCGCACATCTCGAGCCATTCCTTCGCCGCTTCGCGGCGGCGAATTGCTGAGGCGTCACCGATGCACCCTCCCTCTCATCCGCTGGCACGGTTCGCGTTGTGGCCCGCATCGGTCCTCTACGGACGCCTGGCGCACTGGCGCGTCGAGGCGTACCGGCGTGGCTGGCGGCGCTCCGTCTCACTGCCCGTGCCGGTGATCAGCGTCGGCAACCTGACCGTGGGGGGGACGGGCAAGACGCCGCTCGTCGCGGCGATCGCGACGATGCTCGAGGCGGGCGGCCGGCGCGTGGGGATCATCAGCCGCGGATACGGCCGCTCCGGGGGGGAGGTGCGGGTGGTGTCGCTCGGCGACGGCACCGGCCCGCGGCTCGGCGCACGGCAGGCGGGGGATGAACCGCGGCTGCTCGCCGAGGCGCTGCCCGGCTGCATCGTCGTCGTGGGAGCGGATCGCGCCGAGGCGGGCCGAGTGGCGATCGCGGCGGGTGGCGCGGAGGTGATCATCGCCGACGACGCGTTCCAGCACCTGCGGCTCGACCGCACCCTCAATCTGCTCGCGGTCGACGCCACCAACCCCTTTGCCGCCGGGTGGCTGCTCCCCGCGGGCGGGCTCCGCGAGCCGATCGCGGCGGCGAGGCGCGCCGATGCCGTGATCGTCACGCGCTGCGATCGCATCGGCGAGACCATCAACCTCGAGGCGCGCCTGAGCCGCCTCAGGCCCGGCCTGCCGTTTTTCCACGCCATCACCCGGCCGCTGCTCCTGCGCGGACCGGGAGGGGTCACCGCGGCGGTCGAGGGGCTCGCCGGGCAGAAGATCGCCGCCTTCTCAGGGATAGCCCGGCCCCGCTTCTTCCTGCAGGATCTGGAGCGCGCCGGGGCCCGCCTGGCGGCGTTTCTCCCCTTCCCTGATCATCACTGGTACCGGGATGCCGACCTCGAGGCGATCACGCGCCGGGCCCGCGAGGCCGGGGCGGAGCGCCTGGTCACGACGCACAAGGATCTGGTCCGCCTGACGGCCGCCCAGAGGGAAGCGCTGGCGGTCTGGTGTCTGGAGGTCGGCGTCGAGTTCTGGGACGACCGCCGCTTCCGGCAGTTCCTGGCGGGGCGGGTCGGGCGGGAGGCCGCGGCGTGAACCCGGTCCGCGCCCGCCTCGAGGCGGGTGGCCTCGCGGCGCTGGGATTGCTCGCCAGGAGCCTCGGAGACGCGGGAGCGCGTCGCCTCGGCCGCCTGCTGGGCGCCCTCTGGCACCGCCTCGACCGCGTCCACCGGCGAATCGCCAGCGAGAACCTGCGCCTCGCCTTCCCGGCGCTGGCGGAACCGCGCCGCGCCGCCATTGCGCGCGCCGCCTTCCAGCACTTCGGCGCGGTGACCATCGACCTCCTGCGCTTCCCCTCCTACAGGGCGTCGGACGCGGCGAGCCTCGGGGAGATCTCGGGATGGCACCACCTCGAGGCGGCCCACGCCCCCGGGCGCGGCGTGCTGGTGGCGTCGGGGCACTTCGGGAACTGGGAGCGCGTGGCGCTGCTACAGGGGTTCCGCGGCCGTCCCATGGACATGATCACCCGCCCGCTCGACAATCCTCGCCTCGAGTCGATGCTCGCCCGCGGACGCACCGCCTCGGGGAACCGCGTCATCCACAAGCGCGCGGCGGTCCGCGGAATGCTGCGGTCGCTGCAGGCCCGGCGGTCGGTCGCCATCGTCATCGATCAGAACTACCGGGAGGAGAATCGCATGTTCGTCGAGTTCTTCGGAGTGCCCGCGGCGACCAGCCCGATCCTCGGGATCGTCTCGGTCCGCACGGGCGCCCCCGTCGTGCCGGTCTTCTCCTGGCCCCTCCCGGATGGGCGCTACGCCGTCGAGTATCATCCCGCGCTGTGGCCCGACGCCGCAGCGGAACGCACCACCGAGGCCGCGCGCCTGACCGGCGCCTTCACCGCGCTGCTGGAGGCGCAGATCCGCCTGCGTCCCGAGGTGTGGCTGTGGATGCACCGCCGCTGGCGCACTCGGCCGGCGACGGAGGCGGCGAAGCTCCCGGCCGCCGCGGCGGTTGCCGTCGGGAGGTCGCGGTGAGCCGGCCGGCGATCTTCATGGATCGGGATGGCACGGTGAGCCAGGAGGTCGGCTACATCGTGCACCTCGACCGCTACGCCCTCCTGCCTCGCAGCCTCGAGGCGATCCGGCGCATCAACGCCGCCGGGTTCGCGGCGATCGTGGCGACGAACCAGTCGGGCGTCGCGCGCGGGCTGTTCTCGGAGGAGCTGGTGGGCCAAGTCCATCGCCGCCTGCAGGACTGGCTGGCAGACGGCGGCGCCCGCCTCGACGGCATCTACTACTGCCCGCACCATCCGCGGGAGGGGAACGGCCCCTTCACCGGACCGTGCGACTGCCGCAAGCCGCGCCCCGGGATGCTGCAACGGGCGGCGACCGAGCACGGACTCGACCTCGGTCGCTCGTACATGATCGGCGACACGGGGCGCGATCTCGGGGCCGCCGTGGCCGCCGGCGCGACGCCGGTCCTGGTGCTCACCGGCTACGGGCGCGGCGAGCTCGAGCACCTGCGACATCGCTGGACCGCCGAGCCGGCGTTCATCGCGGAGGATCTGCTGGACGCCGTCACCTGGATCCTGGCGAGGCCGGCTGCAGGCGCGCCCGGCGCGACGGCCGACGGGCCGGTCGCTCGTGGGGGCACTCGATGAAGCCGCAGGAGCACGCGCGCGTGCGCTCGCTGGTGGCCGACCTCGCCGGCCGGCGGGTCGTGGTGCTGGGGGATCTGGTGCTCGACGAGTTCCTCATCGGGAGGATTGATCGCATCTCGCGTGAAGCGCCGGTCCTGATCCTCGAGCACCAGCGGCTGGTGCGCGCGCCCGGGGGCGGCGGCAACGCGGTGGCGAACGTCGCCGCCCTCGGCGGCACGGCGCTGCCCGTCGGCTGGGTGGGGGATGACGAGGGAGGTGCCGCCCTGCTCGAGATCCTCGGCGCACGCGGCATCGACACGAGCGGCATCGTGCGCGTGCCGGGCCTCGCGACCCCGACCAAGACGCGGGTGCTCGCCGGCTCCTCGACTTCGGTGCAGCAGCAGGTCGTCCGGGTCGATCGCGGGGTCCGCGGCCATCTCCCGGAGGCGGCGAGGCAAGGGCTGCAGAAGGCGATTGCCGATCGTTTGGCGGGCGGTGGCGCCTTGCTCGTCTCGGACTATGACCACGGGACGTTCGATCCGGCCACGCGCCGCAGCGTCGCCGGGTGGGCGGAGCGCGCCACCCTCCCCTGGACCGTCGACTCGCGCCATCACCTGCGTGCCTTCCGCGGCATGACGGCGGCCACTCCGAACCTGGAGGAGGCGTCAGGCGCGCTCGGCGAGCCGATCGCGGACGACTCCGAGGCCGCCGCCCGGGCCGCCAGCGCGCTCCTCGAGGCGCTCGGCGCCGCCCACGTCATCGTCACCCGCGGCAGCCGCGGCATGACGCTCGCCTCCACGGGGAATGCTCCCCTGCACCTGCCGGCATTCGGAAGCGGCGAGGTGGCGGACGTCACCGGCGCCGGCGACACGGTGATCGCGGTGCTGACGCTCGCTCTCGCGGCCGGGGCGGAGATCCGCACCGCCGCCCAGCTCGCGAACGTCGCGGCGGGGCTCGTGGTGCTCAAGCGCGGCACCGCCACCGTCTCCCCCGCCGAGATTGACCTGGCGCTCGCGGGAGGCCCCGAATCCGAAGGCGGGCGATGAGCAGGGTGGTGAGCCTCGAGGCGGCGGCCGCTCTCTCGCTCGAGGCGAGGCGCGCCGGCCGCGTCGTCGTCCTGGCCAACGGCCTCTTCGACCTGCTCCACGTCGGCCACCTGCGCTACCTCACCGCGGCTCGCGCGGCAGGCGACCTGCTCGTCGTCGCCATCAACTCCGACCGCTCGGCCCGGATGCTCAAGGGGTCGTCCCGGCCGGTGCTCCCGGAGTCCGAGCGCGCGGAGCTCGTCGCCGGGCTTCGTCCGGTCGACGCGGTTGTGCTGTTCGACGAGGCGACGGTGGAGAACGTCCTCCGGGCCCTCCATCCCGACATCCAAGCCAAGGGGACGGACTACCGCGCCGAGACGGTGCCGGAGCGCGCGACGATCGAGGCGCTGGGAGGCCGGGTGGCAATCGTGGGGGATCCCAAGGACCATTCCACCCGGGACTTGATCGCCGAGATCGTCCGGCGGCACACCGTCTCAGGCTGATTCTGCGGCGGGCCACCCGGGCGCGGCGTCCTGACGCGAGCCGCGCCAGCCCGCTAGAGGTGCAGCCCGGCGTGGTAGTCCTGGAGCGCGCGGACCGTCAGCGCCTCGCCGCGCTGCGAACGGATGCCGGCGACCGCCGCCGAGGCTCCGGAGAGGGTGGTGATCAGCGGGATCCGGTGCACCGTCGCCGACCGGCGGATCGCCGCCTCGTCGGCGTAGGCAACCCGGCCGAGCGGCGTGTTCACGAGCAGATGCACCGCCCCGTTCTTGATGTGGTCGACGATGTGCGGCCGCCCCTCGTTGACCTTGTAGACTCGCTCCGCCGGAATGCCGGCCTCGGACAAGGCTCGCGCCGTCCCCTCCGTTGCCAGGATCCGGAAGCCGATCTCCGCGAAGCCGCGCGCTATCGGCAGCACCGTGCGCTTGTCGCTGTCGTTGACCGAGATGAAGACGGTCCCCTCCACCGGCAGGGAGCACCCCGCCCCCATCTGCGCCTTCGCGAAGGCGGCGCCGAAGCTGGGCGCCATCCCCATCACCTCGCCCGTGGAGCGCATCTCCGGACCCAGCACCGGGTCGTCGTCCGGGAACTTGAGGAACGGCAGCACGGCCTCCTTCACGCAGCAGTCCACGAGCCGCACCTCCTCCGTGAACCCCTGCGCCGCGAGGCTGCGTCCGCCGAGCACCCGTGCGGCGATCTTGGCGAGAGGCACCCCGATCGCCTTGCTCACGAACGGCACGGTGCGCGAGGCCCGCGGGTTCACCTCGAGCACATAGAGCTTCCCGTCCTTCTGCGCGAACTGCAGGTTCATCAGCCCGCGCACGTCGAGGGCCCGTGCCAGGATGCGGGTGATCTCGCGGATTCGATCCAGCGCCTCGTCGCTGATCTTGTACGCCGGAAGCACGCAGGCGGAGTCGCCGGAGTGGATCCCCGCCTCCTCGATGTGCTGCATGATGCCGCCGATCGTCACCTGTTCCCCGTCGCAGACCGCGTCGACGTCGAACTCGAAGGCATCCTCGAGGAACCGGTCGATCAGCACCGGATGCTTCGGCGAGGCCTCGACCGCCTCGCGCATGTAGACCTGGAGCGCCGTCTCGTCGTGGACGATCATCATGGCGCGGCCCCCAAGCACGTAGGACGGACGCACCAGGACCGGGAATCCGATGCGGCGCGCGACCTCCTGCGCCTCGGCGGGAGAGGTGGCAATGCCGCACTCCGGGGCCGCTATCCCCAGCTTGTCGAGCAGCGCCCCGAAGCGCCCGCGGTCCTCCGCCAGATCGATCGAATCCGGGCTGGTCCCGAGGATCGGCACCCCCGAGGCGTGCAGGTCGAGGGCCAGGCTCAAAGGCGTCTGCCCGCCGAACTGGATGATCACGCCTTCCGGCCGCTCCTTCTCGACGATGTGCATCACGTCCTCGAAGGTCAAGGGCTCGAAATAGAGGCGCGAGGACGTGTCGTAGTCGGTTGACACCGTCTCGGGGTTGCAGTTCACCATGATGGTCTCGAACCCCTCCTCGCGCAGGGCGAACGAGGCGTGCACGCAGCAGTAGTCGAACTCGATCCCCTGCCCGATCCGGTTCGGACCGCTGCCGAGGATCATGATCTTGCGCTTCTCCGTCGGCTCCGCCTCGCACTCCCCCTCGTAGGTGGAGTAGAGGTACGGCGTGTGCGCCTCGAACTCGGCGGCGCAGGTGTCGACCCGCTTGTACACCGGCACGATTCCGTCCTTCTTCCGACGGGCGCGGACCGCCCCCGGGGTCGCCCCGAGCAGGTGCGCGAGCTGCACGTCCGAGAAGCCCCAGCGCTTGGCGCGCCGCAGGAGCTGCTCCGGTAGGGTCTCCAGCTTGAAGGCACGCAGCCGTCCCTCGAGCCCCACCAGGTCCTCGATCTGGTGCACGAACCAGGGATCGATCCCGGTGAGGCCGGCGATCGAGTCGGGCGAGAATCCGGCCTGGAGCGCGTAGCGGATGTAGAAGATGCGCTCCCAGCTCGGCTGGATCAGCTTCTCCCTGACCCGTTCCCGATCGAGGGTCTCGATGCCGTCGGCGCCGAGCCCGGCGCGGCCAATCTCGAGCGAGCGCAGCGCCTTCTGTAGCGCCTCCTTGAAGGTCCGGCCGATAGCCATCGCCTCGCCGACCGACTTCATCTGGATCCCGAGCGTCTGATCGGTGCGCGGGAACTTCTCGAAGGCCCAGCGCGGCGCCTTCACCACGACATAGTCGAGGGTGGGCTCGAAGCTGGCCGGCGTCTCCTTGGTGATGTCGTTCGGGATCTCGTCCAGGTGGTACCCGACCGCGAGCTTGGCGGCGATGCGTGCGATCGGGAAGCCGGTGGCCTTCGAGGAGAGCGCCGAGGAACGCGACACGCGAGGGTTCATCTCTATGACGAGCACGCGGCCGTCCCGCGGGTTCACCGCAAACTGGATGTTCGAGCCGCCGCACTCCACCCCAACCTCGCGGATCACCTTGATCGCGGCGTCCCGCAGCCGCTGGTACTCACGATCGGTGAGGGTCTGCGCCGGGGCGACGGTGATCGAGTCGCCGGTGTGGACTCCCATGGGGTCGAGGTTCTCGATCGAGCAGACGATCACGACGTTGTCGGCGAGATCGCGCATCACCTCCAGCTCGAACTCCTTCCAGCCGATGACCGACTCCTCCACCAGCACCTGCCCGATCGGCGATTGGTCGATGCCGCGCTCGACGATGGCCCGAAACTCCTCGACGTTGTAGGCGATGCCGCCGCCGCTCCCGCCCAGCGTGAACGAGGGGCGAATCACGGCCGGAAAGCCGACGCCTCCCAGCAACCCTTCCGCCTCCGCCAGCGAGCGCGCGCTGCCGCTCCTGGGCACGCTCAGCCCGATTCGCTCCATCGCCTCCTTGAACAGGAGACGATCCTCCGACACCTTGATGGCGTGCAGCTTCGCGCCGATCAGCTCGACCCCGTATCTCTCCAGCACCCCACTCTCGGCGAGCGCCACCGCCAGGTTGATCGCCGTCTGGCCTCCCACGGTCGGCAGCAGCGCATCGGGGCGCTCGACCTGGATGATCTCCGCCACGACCTCGGGGGTGAGCGGTTCGATGTAGGTGCGGTCCGCGAACTCCGGGTCGGTCATGATCGTCGCGGGGTTGGAGTTGACCAGGATGACGCGGTACCCCTCCTCGCGCAGCGCCTTGCAGGCCTGCACCCCGGAGTAGTCGAACTCGCACGCCTGGCCGATGACGATCGGCCCGGAGCCGAGGACGAGGACGCTCTGGATGTCGCTGCGCTTGGGCATCAGTTCTCCTGGCGGTCCGGGCGCAAGCGACGGGGGCCGCTTGCGGGAGGGGGTTCGGTTCCGGGGATTCGCCGCCGGCGACCACGGCGATCGGGACCCGGGACCAGGCGTGAACAGATCCCGGGTTCGGGGAGGGTGGAGGAACTCCGGCGGTGATCGCCCGGCGCCACGCCGGAACGAGGCCGTGAGAGGTGCCGGGGCCGCACGCCCCCGAAGCTCCGGGCCTAGCCGGTCGCCGCGCGGCGGCGCTTCGGCGCCGCCTTGGCCGCCGGCTCCGCCTTCTTGTCCTTCTTCTTCGGCGGCTCCTTCTTCGCGCCCTTCGCGGACTTGTCGGGCTTCGCGTCCTGCTTCGGCGGCTCGTACCCCACGAGCTCGAGGAGCGCCATCTCGGCGTTGTCCCCCTTGCGCGTCCCGAGCTTGAGGATGCGCGTGTACCCCCCGGGGCGATCCAGGTAGCGCCCCGCGAGCGTGTTGAACAGCTTGCGCAGCACCTTCTCGTCCTGGATGTCGCGGCTCACGAGCCGACGGCGGTGCACCCCACCCTTCTTCGAGAGCGTCACGAGGCGCTCCGCGAACGGACGCGCCTCCTTCGCCTTCATCAGCGTCGTCCGGATCCGCTCGTGTTCGAAGAGGGAGGTAGCCAGGTTTCGCATCGTCGCGAGCTTGTGGCTCGTGACTCGCCCCAGCTTCCGTCCCGCTACTCGGTGTCGCATCGCTCGTCTCCGCGCGGTCGCGGCCGTCGAGGCCGCGCCGGCTTTCCGCTCAGGCCTTGTCCGCGGCCCCTGACGTGGCCCCGCTCAGGTCCATCCCGAGCGTCAGGCCCATGCCGTGGAGGATCTCCTTGATCTCGTTCAACGACTTGCGGCCGAAGTTCTTGGTTTTGAGCATCTCGGACTCGCTCTTCTGCACCAGCTCGCCGATCGTCTTGATATCGGCGTTCTTCAGGCAGTTGTAGGAGCGGACCGACAGCTCCAGCTCGTCGACGCTGCGGTTCAGGTTGTCGTTGAAGCGCGCGAAAGCCGGGTCGCTGAGATCGGAGGAAGCGAGGAAATCTTCCTCGAAGTTGATGAACAGCGTCATGTGGTCCTTGAGCAGCTTGGACGACAGGCCGATCGCGTCCTGGGGCGACACCGCCCCGTTCGTCCAGATCTCGAGGATGAGGCGCTCGTAGTCGGTGGTCTGGCCCAGGCGCGCATCCTCGACGCGATAGTTGACTTTGCGGACCGGCGAGTGGATCGAGTCGATGGGAATGTAGCCGATTGGCAGCTCCGGGTCGAAGTTGCGATCGGCCGAAACGTACCCTCTCCCCGGCCGCACGCGCATCTCCATGTCCAGCTTCCCTTCCTCCGAAAGCGTGGCGATGTGGATGTCGGGGTCGAGGATCTCGACGTTCGGGTTCGTCTCGATGTTGCCGGCCTTGATCTCGCCCGCCCCCTCCGCTCGGAGGGTGATCACCTCGGGATGGTCGACCGACATCTTGAACGGGATCTGCTTGAGATTGAGGATGATGTCCGTGGTGTCCTCGGTGACCCCCTGCAGGGACGAGAACTCATGACGAACTCCCTCGATCTTCACGGCGGTGATCGCCGCCCCTTCGATGGACGACAGCAGGACCCGGCGCAGGGCATTGCCGATGGTCGTGCCGAAGCCGCGCTCGAACGGCTGCGCGAAGAACTCGCCGTAGGTTGGCGTGAGGGTCTCCCGCATGCACTCCAGACGCTTGGGCTTCTGAAATCCTCTCCACATGCTATGCAAACCTCCCCAGCCGCTCGGCCGCGCCCCCCGAAGAGGCGCCCGGTTTCGGCTCGAGCTGACTTACTTGGAGTAGAGCTCCACGATGAGCTGCTCCTGGATGGGCAGCGTGATGTGCTCGCGCGCCGGCAGTGCCAGCACCCGGCCCTCGAAGTTGCCTGCATCGAGCGACAACCAGGTCGGGATTCCCCGGGACTGGGCCTGCTCGACCGCACCCTGGATCAGGACGTTCTTGCGCGACCTCTCACGGATGCGCAGGACATCCCCCGCCTTGACCTGGAACGACGGCACGTCCACGGTCCGGCCGTTGACCACGACATGCCCGTGGCTAACGACCTGGCGCCCCTGCGAACGCGAGGACGCGAAGCCGAGGCGGTAGACGACATTGTCGAGGCGCCGCTCGAGGAAGGTCAGCAGGTTGTCGCCGGTCTTCCCCTTCTTGCGATCCGCGCGTCCGAAGTACAGCTCGAACTGCTTCTCGAGGACGCCATACACGCGGCGCAGCTTCTGCTTCTCGCGCAGCTGGACGCCGTACCCCTGGATCTTGCTGCGCCGGCGGCCGTGCTGGCCCGGGGCATAGTTACGCCGTTCGATGGCGCACTTCTCGCTGAGGCAGCGGTTCCCCTTGAGGAACAGCTTCATCGTCTCGCGCCGGCAAAGCCGGCATACCGGACCGGTGTGACGTGCCACCTGTGCTCCTCCTTGTGCGGGCGCCCGGGCGCCGGCTCAGACCCTGCGCCGCTTGGGCGGGCGACAGCCGTTGTGCGGGATCGGGGTGACGTCCTTGATCGACTTCACCTCCAACCCTCCCTGCTGCAATGCCCGGATCGACGACTCCCGTCCCGACCCCGGCCCCTTGACGCGCACCTCGACCTGCCGCACGCCGTGCTCCTTGGCCGCCGTGGCGGCGGCCGTGGCCGCGACCTGGGCCGCGAAGGGGGTTCCCTTCCGGGAGCCCTTGAAGTTCTGGCATCCCGCGGACGACCAGGCGAGCACGTTCCCCAGCGGGTCCGTGATCGTCACGACCGTGTTGTTGAACGTGGCGTGAATGTGAGCAATGCCGAAGGGAACATTCTTCTTATCCTTCTTCTTGCCGCTCTTCTTCTTCTTCTCAGGGGTGGTGGTCGCCATGCATTCTCCGCGGCCCCGCTAGGGGCCAGCTCCTCAGTGCTTCGACTCGCTCGTGCCGTGACGAAGCCTGCCGGGCTCCTGCTTCAGCACTCTCGCTCAGCACTATGTCCTGAGTCACCAGGTCCGAAATGGACCTGGTGACTCGAAGGACTCAGCCCTTCTTGCCGGCAGTCGTCCGCTTCTTGCCGGCGATCGCCCGGCGCGGCCCCTTCTTGGTGCGTGCATTGGTGTGCGTCCGCTGACCGCGAACCGGCAACCCGCGGCGGTGGCGCGTGCCGCGGTAGGAGCCGATGTCCATCAGTCTCTTGATGTCCATCGCCACGTTCTTCCGCAGATCTCCCTCGACGCTCCCCTCTTCCTGGATCACCTGGCCGATGCGACGGACCTCTTCCTCGGACAGGTCCTTGACCTTGATGTTCCGGGAGACGTTCGCCTTCCCCAGGATTTTCAGGCTGCGAGCCCTGCCGATCCCGAAGATGTACGTGAGGGCGATCTCCACGTGCTTCTGCAGCGGAAGATCGATCCCGGCGATGCGTGCCATATTTCGTTCCCTCCGGCCGGGCCGCCGCGGGCTCCGGCGGCCTGACTCATCCCTGCCGCTGCTTGTGCTTCTGAGTGACGCAGATGATGCGCACCACTCGCTGGCGGCGGACCACCTTGCACTTGGGGCACATCCTCTTGACCGATGCTCTGACCTTCATGGCCTCTCCCGCGGCGGCGCACCGCCGGGTCTCCGACCGCTCACTTGTAGCGGTAGACGATCCGTCCCCGCGTCACGTCGTAAGGCGACAGCTCGACGAGCACCTTGTCCCCCGGGAGGATGCGGATGAAGTTCTTGCGCATCTTCCCCGAGATGTGCGCGAGCACCTTGTGCTTGTTCTCCAGCTCGACCCTGAACATCGCGTTCGGCAGCGGCTCGACGACCGTCGCTTCGATCTGTATCGCTTCTTCCTTGGCCATCGCCGCTCCTTCCAGGCCAGCACCCACTCAGGTCCGGGCCGGCACCGCGACTTCCTCTCCCAGCACCCGCGGCCCCGCGGCGGTCACCGCCACGGAGCGCTCGAAGTGCGCGGAGAGGCTCCCATCTCGCGTCGAGGCCGTCCAGCCGTCGCTCGCGACCTTCACCTCGGCGCGGCCGACGTTCACCATCGGCTCGATCGCCAGGACCATCCCCGCCACCAGGCGCGGGTCATTCCCACCGGCCACGTAGTTCGGCACCGGAGGGTCTTCGTGCATCGCCGTGCCGATCCCATGGCCGACGAAGTCACGCACCACCGAGAACCCTTCCACCTCGACCGTCGTCTGCACCGCCCGCGAGACATCGCTCACGCGGTTGCCGGGCAGCATCGCCGCAATGCCGGCGCGCAGCGCCCGTTCGGTCACCTGCAGCAGCCGCTCCGCCTCCGGCGAGACCGGACCAATCGCGAACGTCATGGCCGCATCGCCGAAAAAACCGTCGACCACGACGCCGAAGTCGAGCCCCAGCACGTCCCCGCTGCGCAGGACCTTCTGGCGCGACGGAATCCCGTGGACCACCTGGTCGTTCACCGAGGTACAGAGCACCTTCGGATAACCGCGATACCCCAGGAACGCGGAGCGCACCTTCTCCTGCCGCAGCCGGTCGTGAGCGTAGTCGTCCAGGTCGCCCGTCGTCACCCCCGGCGCCGCCCGCTCCCGGAGCTCGCGCAGGATCTGCAGCACCAGGGTGTTGGCCCGGTGCATCACCTCAATCTCCGCTCCGGACTTGGTGGTCAGCATCCGGTCTCGCCAAGCAGCATCGTGATCGCCTCCGTCACGCCGTCGACGCTCCCTTCGGCCGCCACCGTTCGCAGCAGCCCCCGGTCCCGGAAGTAGGCCGCCAGCGGCGCCGTGACCTCCCGATAGACCTGCAGGCGCTCGCGAATGACCGCCTCGTGGTCGTCGGCGCGCTGCACCAGCGGCGCGCCGCACGCATCGCACACCCCATCCCGCCGCGGCCGATTGAGGTCCACGTGGAAGACCGTCCCGCACGCCTTGCACGTTCGCCGCCCGGACAGGCGCCGGACCAGCATCTCCTCGCCGGCCGTGAGCTCTACGGCGCGGTCTACCTGCATCCCCGCGCCCGCCAGCAGCCGCTCGAGCGTGGCCGCCTGCGCCAAGTTGCGCGGGTACCCGTCCAGGAAGAACCCCACCCGACAGTCCTCCCTGCCGAGTCGTTCCCCGACAATCTGCCCGACCAGCTCGTCCGGAACCAGCCGCCCCGCCGCCACCTCGGCCTCCGCCGCGGCGCCGGCCGCCGTGCGCCGGCGGATGGCGTCTCGCAGCATCTCCCCGGTGGAGATATGCGGGACCCGGAACCGGAGCGCCAACCGCGTGGCCTGGGTCCCCTTCCCAACGCCGGGAGGGCCGAGCAAGACAACCCGCATTCGCGCTCAGCCTCGGCGACCGCGCACCCGGCTGCCGCGCATGAAGCCATCGTAGTGCCGCATGATCAGCTGCGACTCGACCTGCTGGATGGTGTCCATCGCCACCCCGACGACGATCAGCAAGGACGTGCCGCCGAAGTAGAACTTGACGTTGAAGCCGCGATTCACCCAGGACGGCAGCACGGCGTCGAAGGTCGCGCCGACCCACGGAAGCGCCGACAGGTTGAGCCCGCTGATCAGGAAGATCGGCAGGATGGCCACCAGCGCCAGGTAGACCGAACCGCCGAAGGTCAGGTGCGTCAGGACCTTGTCGATGTACTCCGCGGTTCGCTTTCCCGGACGGATCCCCGGGATGAAGCCGCCGTACTTCTTCATGTTGTCCGCCGCGTCCATCGGGTTGAAGATGATCGAGACGTAGAAGTAGCAGAAGAAGATGATGCCGGTGACGTACAGGAGGTTGTAGACCGGCATATTGTAGTTGAGCTGGTTCGCCACCTCGCGGACCCAGGCGATCTGGCTCAGGCCGCCGAAGGTGATGAGGGTCTGCGGGATCGACAGAACCGAGGAGGCGAAGATGACGGGGATGACGCCTCCCGTGTTGACGCGCAGCGGCAGGTGCGTCGACATCCCGCCCATGACCTTGCGACCGACCACCCGCCGCGCATACTGCACCGGGATCCGGCGCTGGGCGCGCTCCACCAGGACGATGGCGGCGATGACCCCCACCATCATCACCACCAGGAAGGCCACGAAGATCAGGTTCTTCTGCCCGGAGCTCAGGTCCTGGAACGTGTGGAGGAAAGCGTTCGGCAGCGCCACGACGATCCCGGCGAAGATGATCAACGAGATGCCGTTGCCGATGCCGCGCTCGGTGATCTGCTCACCCAGCCACATGATGAACGCGGTGCCGGTGGTCAGGGTGAGAATCGTCATCACCTTGAAGCCAATCCCGGGGGCCGGGACCACCCGCCCTCCCTCGAGGCTCTCGAGCCAGATGGCGATCCCGAGGGACTGGACGATGGACAGCACCACGGTCCCGTAGCGCGTGTACTGGGTGATCTTCTTGCGCCCCGCGTCCCCCTCCTTCGACAGCTTCTCGAGGTAGGGCCAGATCACCGTCAGGAGCTGGAGGATGATCGACGACGAGATGTAAGGCATGATCCCGAGGGCAAAGATCGTCAGCCTGCTGAGATTCCCGCCCGCGAACAGGTCCAGGAACCCCAGCACCCCGGTCTCCTGGTTCGAGAAGAAATCGGCCAGCGCCTTGCCGTCGATCCCCGGGGTCGGGATGTGCCCGCCGACCCGGTAGACGGCCAGCATCAGAAACGTGAAGATCACCCGCTTGCGCAGGTCGGGGATCGCGAAGATATTCTTGAAGCTGTCGAGCATGGCTTAGGTGACCACCTCAACGGACCCGCCCGCGGCCTGGATCTTCGCGGCGGCCTGTTTGCTGAAGCGATGGGCCTTCACGCGGATGGCGTGAGCGATCTCCCCTTGCGCCAGAACCTTGATGCGGACGCCGACGCGTCGGATGACGCCATCACTCACCAGCCGCTCCGGGGTGATCTCCTCGCCCGCTCCGTAGCGGCGCGCCAGACGATCGACGTTGATGACGGCGTACTCCGTGCGGAACAGGTTCTTGAACCCGCGCTTCGGGATCCGGCGGTGCAGCGGCATCTGCCCGCCCTCGAAGCCGATCTTCCGCCGCGCCCCGGAGCGGGACATCTGCCCGTTCTCACCACGGCCCGCGGTCTTGCCGTGGCCGGTTCCCGGACCCCGGCCGACCCGCTTGGGGTTCTTGCGGGATCCGCGCGCAGGTTTCAGGTTGTGCAAGCCGCGATACTCTGTCTCGGGCATGAGGCCTCCGTTCCGGCTACGCCTCTGCCGCGAGGATGCGGACGAGGTGAGGGATCGCGGCGACCATGCCGCGGACGGCCGAGTTGTCCGGCCGCTCGACGCGCTGATTCATCTTGCGCAGCCCCAGCGCGCGCAGGGTTCGCTTGTGGCGCTCGATGCAGCCGATGCCGCTGCGATACTGCTCGATCGTCACGGTCTGTTTCGTCTTCGCCATCGAAATTCTCCTCGCGGGTCCAGAGAACCCCCGTGGCTCTCCCGCAACCGCGTCAGACCGTCGGCAGCGCCGGTTCCGCGGGCGCCAGCCGTCCCGCCCCACGCCCGAGGTCCGCAGCCAGGCGCTGGGGGTCCTTCAGGGAGAGCAGGCCGGCCATCGTCGCCCGGACCACGTTGAACGGGTTCGCGGTGCCGAGCGACTTGGTCAGCACGTCCTGGACACCCACCGCCTCGAGCACGGCCCGCACGGGTCCGCCGGCGATGACGCCCGTTCCCTCGGAGGCGGGCTTCAGCAGCACGCGCCCCGCTCCGAAGCGGCCGGTCACCGGATGCGGAATGGTGTTGCCCGCAAGCGCCACCCGGACCAGGGACCGCTTCGCCCTCTCGATCCCCTTCTGGATCGCCGTGGGGACCTCCTTGGCCTTCCCCATGCCGACGCCGACGTGGCCGCGGCCATCCCCGACCACGATCAGCGCGGAGAAGCTGAAGTTCTTTCCGCCCTTGACGACCTTGGTCACGCGGTTGATGTGGACCACGCGGTCTTTCAGATCGAGACGTTCCGGATCAATCAGCTGCAAGGCACTTCTCCCCGGGGGGGTTGCCCCCTTAGAACTTGAGACCCTTCTCACGCGCGGCCTCGGCCGCGGCCTTCACCCGACCGTGGTAGAGGTATCCGCCGCGGTCGAACACCACCTTCTCGATGCCCTTTTCCTTCAGCCGCGCCGCGATCAGCTCCCCGACGCGCTTCGCGGCGGCAATGTTGCCGCCTGCCTTCTGCTGCGCACGAATCTCCGGGTCCACCGTGGAGGCTGTGCAGAGCGTCCGGCGGGCGACGTCGTCGACCGCCTGGATGTAGAAGTGTGACAACGAGCGGAACACCGCCAGGCGCGGACGTTCCGCGGTCCCCGAGAGCTTCCGGCGAATTCGCTGCTTGAGGACGTCCCTGCGGGCGGCCCTATCGATCTGCGTCCACATGCTCGTGTCCCTCTTCTACTTGGCGGCGGTGGCGCCGGCCTTGCCAGCCTTCTTGACGACTACCTCGCCGGCGTAGCGGATCCCCTTCCCCTTGTACGGCTCGGGCGGGCGCAAGCCACGGATGTTCGCGGCCACCTGCCCGACCAGCTGCTTGTCGATCCCCGAGACCATCAACCGCACCTGCTTCTCGACCTCGACGCTGATGCCGGCCGGGATCGGAAACACCACGGGGTGCGAATAGCCGAGCGCGAACTCGACCTTGTCCTTGCGCAGCTCGGCGCGGTACCCGACGCCCTGGATTTCGAGGCCCTTCTGGAAGCCCTTGGTGGTGCCGGTCACTGCGTTGGCGAGCAGCGCACGCGTGAGGCCGTGCAAGGCGCGCTGCTGCCTTGAGTCGTCGCGACGCGCAAGGTGCACCGTCCCCTCGGCCTGCTCGAGCGTGATCCCGTCGGGCACCGGCACGGTCAGCTTCCCCTTGGGCCCGGTGACGAGCGTGGTAGCGCCCGAAACCAGCACGGTCACTCCCTTGGGGAGCGGCAATGGCAGCCTGCCAATTCTGGACATCGTCTCGCCCCTTTTCCTACCAGACGTTACAGAGCAGTTCACCACCGACGCGGCGGCGGCGCGCCTCCCGGTCGCACATCACACCCTGGGAGGTCGACAGAATGCACATTCCCAGCCCACCGAGGATCGACGGGATCTCGGCCGACGCTGCGTAGACCCGGCGGCCGGGCTTCGAAACCCGCTCGATGCCCGAGAGCATCGGGCGCCCCTCATCGGTGTAGCGCAGCAGCAGGTGCAGCGTCTGCTTGGGACCGTCCTCGGTCGTGCGAATACCCTCCAGGTACCCTTCCTCCCGCAGCACGCGGGCGATCTCGGCCTTGACGCCGGAGAAGGGGACTGGGGTCTCCGCGTGGTGCGCCTTCTGCGCGTTGCGGATGCGGGTGAGAAGATCCGCGATCGGGTCGCTCATGCTCATCGGTCGTTCCTCATTACCATTGCCTCACGGCCTGATGGCCTCGTGGCCGAGTCCGGAACCCGGTCCGGGCCTACCAACTCGACTTGATCACCCCGGGAAGATCCCCGGCCAGCGCGTGCATGCGGAAGCAGATCCGGCACATCTGGAATCGCCTGAGGTAGCCGCGCACGCGTCCACACAAGCGACAGCGGGTATAGGCGCGCACCGCGAACTTCGGCTTGCGGCGGCTCTTGGCGATCAACGACGTCTTGGCCATTGCCCCTCTCTCCTCGAGATTCCCGGACTACTTCCGGAACGGCATTCCAAGTCCTTCGAGCAGCGCTCGGGACTCGGCATCAGTCTTTGCAGTCGTGACGAACGACACGTTCATGCCGCGCACCGCGTCCACCTTGGCGTAGTTCACCTCGGCGAAGATCAACTGGTCGGTGACCCCCATGGTGTAGTTCCCGCGGCCATCGAACGCGCGGGTCGGCAGGCCGCGGAAGTCGCGCACGCGCGGCAGGGCCACGGTGACCAGCCGGTCGAGAAACTCGTACATTCGCTGGCCACGCAGCGTCACGCGGCACCCGATGGGAGAGTTCTCCTTGAGCTTGAAGTTCGCGATCGACTTCCGCGCCCGGCGAATGGAGGGACGCTGGCCCGTGATCACGCCAAGCTCCTCCATCGCTCGGTCCATGATCTTGATGTCATCCTGGGCCTTGCCGACTCCCATGTTGACGACGATCTTGGACAGCTTCGGCACGGCCATGACGTTCTCGTAACCGAACTTCGACATCAGTGCCGGCACCAATTCCTGCCGGTAGCGTTCCTGCAGACGGGGTGTCATCGCGCTCCTACTTGTCCTGCTCGGCGCCACAGCGCCGGCACGCACGGACCCGCCGCCCGTCCTCGAGGACCTTCCTTGAGAGGCGCGACGGCTTCTTGCACTGCACGCAGATCTTCAGCAGGTTCGACACGTGGATGGGACCTTCGCGCTCCACGATTCCCCCCTTGACGTTCTTCGAGGGGTTGGGCTTCGTATGGCGCTTGTGGAAGTGCACTCCCTCCACGACCGCCCGGTCCTTCCTGGGGATCATCCGCAGCACCCGGCCGGTCTTGCCCGAGTCCTTGCCGGTGAGCACCATCACCGTGTCATTCCGCTTGATGTTCATCGCCACAGCAAGCCCTCCCGGCCTAGATGACTTCGGGGGCCAGAGAGATGATCTTCATGAATTTCTTCTCGCGCAGCTCGCGAGCCACCGGCCCGAATACGCGCGTTCCGATGGGCTCGCCCTGGTCGTTGACCAGGACGCCCGCGTTCTCGTCGAAGCGGATATAGGTGCCGTCCGGCCGGCGGTGCTCCTTGCGCGTGCGCACGATGACCGCCCGCACCACCGCACCCTTCTTCACGGTGCCGTCCGGCGCGGCCTCCTTGACGGAGGCGGTGATGACGTCGCCGAGCCGGCCGTAGGGGCCGACCGATCCGCCGCGTGTGTGGATGCACGCGATGATCTTGGCCCCCGAATTGTCGGCGACCCTCAGGATTGTCCGCATCTGGATCATGGCTGCGTCTTCCCTCGCTTCCTAGGCGCTCTTCGGAGCGGCGGCCGCGGCCGGTGCGACGCTCGCCTTTTCCAGCACCTGCGTCACGCGCCACCGCTTCAGCTTGCTCAGGGGACGCGTCTCCGTGATGGCGACGACGTCGCCCGTCTTGCACTGCCCCTTCTCGTCGTGCGCCAGGAAGCGGGTGGTCCGCCGGATCCGCTTCCCGTAGCGGGCATGCGCGAAGATTCGCTCGACCGAGACCACCACGGTCTTCTGCATCTTGTCCGACACCACGACACCGACCTTGGTTTGGTGATGCACTTCCGCAGCCGCCGTTTCCTTCTGTGTCGTCTCAGCCATCGCGCCTCATCCCCGGCCGGCCGGCCTGCCGGCCGCCGCCCGTACTTTCTCGGAAATAATCGTCTGCACGCGCGCGAGATCACGCCGGGTGAGACGGATCTTCATCGGGTTCTCCACCTGTCCGATGGCAAACTGGAACCGCAGCCGAAAGATCTGGTCCTTCAGCTTTGCCTCGTCGAGGTGCAACTCTTCGACGCTCTGCTCGCGGAGCTTGGCCGGTTTCATCGCACTTACACCTCACGCTCGACAAACTTCGTCCGCAGGGGAAGCTTGTGGGCTGCAAGTCGCATCGCCTCACGCGCCACGTCGGCCGCAACGCCTTCCATCTCGTAGATGATCTTGCCGGGGCGAACCACCGCAACCCAGTCCTCCGGCGCCCCCTTCCCCTTGCCCATGCGGGTCTCGGCGGCCTTCTTGGTGATCGGCTTGTCCGGGAAGACCCGGATCCAGATCTTCCCGCCGCGCTTCGCAAAGCGCGTCATGGCGACGCGACCCGCCTCGATCTGCTTCGAGGTGATCCAGCCGCACTGCAGCACCTTGAGCCCAAAGTCCCCGAAAGCGACGTGCGAGCCGCGCTGCGCCTTGCCGCGGCGGCGCCCGCGCTGCTGCTTCCGGAACTTGACCTTCGCTGGCATCAACATGAGGGTTCCTCAGGCTCCTAGTGGTGCGCCATCGTCTCGGGGGCCGCGCGTCGCGCCATCTGGCTCTCCCCCTTGTAGATCCAGCACTTGATCCCGATCACGCCGTAGGTCGTCTGCGCCGTCGCCATGCCATAGTCGATATCCGAACGGAGCGTGTGCAGCGGCAGCCGCCCCTCGAGATACCACTCGGTACGGGCGATCTCCTGCCCTCCGAGCCGGCCCGCGCACATCACCTTGATCCCCTTCGCCCCGAAGCGGGCGGCCGACTCCATGGCCTTGCGCATGGCCCGCCGGAACGCGACGCGCTTCTCGAGCTGCATCGCGATCGACTCGGACACCAGCTGGGCGTCGAGCTCCGGCTTCTGCACTTCCAGGATGTTGACGAAGACCTCGCGGCCGGTTCGCTTCTGGATGTCGTCCCGCAACTTGTCGACCTCGCTCCCCTTGCGACCGATGATGATCCCGGGGCGCGAGGTGAGGATGTTGATCTTCAGCTTGTTCGCGGCGCGCTCGATCTCGATGTTCGAGATACCGGCGTGCGAAAGGCGCTTCTTCAGCTGACCGCGCAGCATCAGGTCCTCGTGCAGGAGCTCGGCGTACTTCTTCTCCGAGTACCAACGCGAGTGCCAGGTCTTGTTGTAGCCCAGGCGAAACCCGTAAGGATGAACTTTCTGACCCAAGGCGACCTCCTTCGCGACCCCGTGGTGACGGGGCTCCCGCTCACTTGCCCTTCTTGACCTTCTTCTTTGCCGCAGGCGCCCGCTTCGACCCGGCGGCGGTCTTGCGCTTCGGCGCCGCGCTGGCGCGCGCCGGCGCCTTCTGGCGCGACGGGGCCGCCTTGGCGCCGGCCGCGGCCCTCTCAGCCGCCTTCGTCTTGCCCGCCGCCTTCGCCGGAGGTGCCGGCTTTCTTCCCTTCAGGTCCAGCTCGAACGTGACGTGACAGGCGCGCTTGTGGATCCGGAAGGCCCGACCCATGCTGCGAAAGCGGATCCGCTTCTGGGTCGGTCCCGGATCGACGAAGGCGCGGGAGATCTTCAGCGCATCGACGTCGACCCGCTCCTCGCGCTGCTCCGCATTCGCCACCGCGGACTTCAGCAGCCGCTCGAGTTCCCGGGCCGAGGCCTTGGGGGAGAAGCGCAGCAGCCCGAGCGCCTCCTCGACTCCCATGCCCCGGACCTGGTCCACCACCAGCCGCACCTTCTGTGGGGAGGTCCCGAAGTGTCGCAGTGTGGCTTTTGAGATCACGGCGTCCGTCCCCCTCTACTTCATCGCCGTGGCCTTCTCGGCCGTGGCGGTGGCGGCGCCCTTCGCGGAGTGGCCGCGGAAGGTGCGGGTGGCCGCGAACTCCCCTAGCTTGTGGCCCACCACGTTCTCGGTGATGTACACCGGGATGAACTTCCTGCCGTTGTGCACCGCGATCGTGTGCCCGACCATCTCCGGAATGATGGTGGAGCGTCGCGACCAGCACTTGATGACCTTCTTGTCGAAGCGCCGGTTCATGTCCTCGCTTCGTTTGGCCAGCGACGGCTCGAGGTAGGGTCCCTTCTTTACCGATCGGCTCATGAGGCTCTGCTCTCCCCGCGCCGCTAGACGCGCCGGCGCCGGACGATGTAGCGGTCCGTGCGCGGGTTGTTGCGGGTCTTGTATCCCTTCGTCGGCTTGCCCCAGGGCGTGACCGGGTGCCGGCCGCCCGACGTCTTCCCCTCGCCGCCGCCGTGCGGGTGATCCACCGGGTTCATCGCCACACCACGGACGAACGGTCGCCAGCCCAGGTGTCGATTGCGCCCCGCTTTTCCGATCGTGATATTCTCGTGCTCGAGATTCCCCACCTGGCCGATGGTGGCGCGGCAGTCGATGTGGACCATGCGCACCTCGCCGGACGGGAGCTTGAGCTGGGCATAGGTCGCTTCCTTGGCGAGCACCTGGGCCGCGGCGCCGGCGCTGCGCACCATCTGCCCGCCCTTCCCCTGCTTCAACTCGACGTTATGTACCATCGTGCCCAGCGGGATGTGGCGGAGCGGCAGGCAGTTGCCCACCACGATGTCCGCGTCGGGAGCGGAGATCACCTTCTGACCCGGCTGCAGCCCCTCGGGCGCGAGGATGTAGCGCTTCTCCCCGTCGGCATAGACCAGCAGGGCGATGCGCGCGGAACGGTTCGGGTCGTACTCGAGGCGATCCACGCGCGCCGGGATCCCGAGCTTGTCGCGGCGGAAGTCGATCTCGCGGTACAGCTGGCGCGCGCCGCCGCCACGATGGCGCATCGTCAGCCGCCCCTTGTTGTTCCGCCCCCCCGTACGCCGCTTGCCGCGGACGAGCCCCTTGAGCGGTCGCTCCTTGGAGAGGTTCGAGAAGTCGGCGACGGTCTTGAAGCGAACCGCCGGCGAAGTGGGCTTGAAGCTGCGAACAGGCACGGAACCGTCCCCCGGCGCCCTCAGGCGCCTTCAAAGTACTCGAGTGTCTTCTCGCCTTCCTTGAGCTGCACGTAGGCCTTCTTCCAGTCGGCGCGCTGACCGAAGCTGCGACCGACCCGCTTCCACTTCCCCTCGACGTGCAGCGTGCGCACGGAGGCGACCTTGACCCCGAACAGCTTCTCGACGCAGGCCCGTATCTCGATCTTGTTCAGCGCCGGGTGCACCTCGAAGAGATACAGCCCCGGGTGCTTCTCGCGCATGAGCATCGCCTTCTCCGTCAACCGCGGACGCCGCAGCGCCTGATACGCTTCCTTGATCATGACGCCAGCCTCTGGCCGAGGGACTGCAGCGCGGCCTCGGTGATCAGGACGTAGGCGTGCGCGAGCACGTCGTACGCCTCGACCTCGTAGGAATGGAGCACCTGGACTCCGGGGACGTTGCGGGCGGCGAGCGCGAGATTCTCGTTGCCACGCTCGTCCACGACCAGGACGGGCTTCCCGGCGATCTTCAGCGCCTCCAGGACGGCGACGAAATCCCGCGTGCGGGGCTTGGACAACACCAGCGCCTCGACGGCGAGGAGCCGGCCTTCCCGCAGCCGCTCGGAGAGCACCGAGCGCAGCGCACCGCGCCGCATCTGGCGGGGAAAGGCAAAATCGTAGTCGCGCGGATGGGGGCCGTGCACGATGCCTCCCTTCCGCCAGATCGGAGAGCGGACCGATCCGATGCGCGCTCGGCCCGTCTTCTTCTGGTTCCAGAGCTTCTTGCCGCTGCCCGCCACGTCGCCGCGCGTCTTGGTCGAGTGGGTGCCGGCGCGCAGCGCGGCGCGGTGGTGCTGCACGGCCTCGTAGACCAGGTGCTCCCGCATCGGCGCGCCGAAGGCGGCCTCGGGGAGCGCGAGGGAGCGCAACTCCTGGTTCTTCGTGTTCCGGACCTTGACGTCGGGCATGGCCTCTTCTTCCTCTCAATCCTCGCGCTGACGCGCGCGCTCGTCTCAGGCGCTGGCACGCGCCTTCGGGGGGCGCTGCGAACGGCGGATCACCAGGTAGGTGCCGCGCGCTCCGGGGACCGCTCCCCTGACGACCAGCAGGTTGTTCGCCTCGTCCACGCGGACGACTTCGAGATTCTTCACGGTGATCTGCTTGTGCCCCATGTGACCGGCCGCGCGCATTCCGGGGAAGACACGCGACGGGAACGAGGACTGGCCGATCGAGCCCGGGGCGCGGTGGAACATCGACCCGTGCGTGGCCGCACCGCCACGGAAGTGATGCCGCTTCACAACGCCCTGGAACCCCTTCCCCTTGCTCAAGCCAATCACGTCGACCAGATCCTGCGGCTGAAAGAGCGCGGCCGAGATCTTGTCTCCGACCGCCGGTGCCTGCTCTCCGGCAATGGCGAATTCCTTGATGTGCCGAACCGGCGGCAGTCCGTGCTTCTCCAGCTGGCCACGGCGCGGCTTGGAGATGCGGTTCCCGGGCAGGTGCTGGACCAGCCCCACCTGCGCCGCCCGGTAGCCGTTCGCCTCCGGCGAGCGCAGTCCCACGATCAGGCATGGCCCTGCCTGGAGCACCGTCACCGGAACATGCCTACCATGTTCGTCGAAGAGTTGACTCATGCCAACCTTGCGACCGATCAGACCGTGGACCATCCTAGCCGCCTCTCTCGCGGAAATACCCCGCGCCCTACTCCGGGCCGAAGGCCTTGATCTCCACGTCCACGCCTGCCGGCAGGTCGAGCTTCATCAGCGCGTCGACCGTCTGCGGGGTGGGCTGGAGGATATCGACCAGCCGCTTGTGGGTCCTCATCTCGAACTGCTCCCGGGACTTCTTGTCCACGTGGGGCGAACGGAGGACGGTGTACTTGTTCGTCACCGTCGGCAGCGGTATAGGCCCCGCAACGCGGGCCCCGGTACGCCGTGCCGTGTCGACGATCTCGGTCGTCGACTGGTCGAGCACCCGGTGGTCGTACGCCTTCAGGCGAATACGAATCTTCTGGTTCAGCATGTCTTCCTCTCGGCCCGGCGTTGCCTACTCGACTACCTCGGTGACGGTGCCTGCACCGACGGTGCGGCCACCCTCGCGAATGGCGAACCGCAGACCCTTGTCCATCGCGATCGGCGTGATCAGCTTGATCTCCAGCGCCACGTTGTCCCCCGGCATCAC